>OFTY01000019.1_pt1 | contig 256492 bp, 202 predicted proteins | sample 1775061 | NCBI WGS metagenome assembly OFTY01 (sample SAMN08195773, study PRJEB24354) | sludge metagenome | isolation source: sludge from phenol fed wastewater aerobic bioreactor B | place: India: Nagpur | collected 2016-09-16 | reverse complement strand
TAAAGTTTAAAAATAAAAAAATCGGAGATCTTACGAACTCCGATTTAATATGTTTACACAGTTTTTGCTATAGTGTCTATTCTGCAGAATAACAGCCTTTTGTTAACTTTTCAACGTGTAATGTTATACTATTAATTATTTACCAGTTTCATACCCCCTTCACTGTAACGTTGTCCTACATCAGGATATTTAGCCAGTAATTTTTCAATAGCGGAAAGATCTTCTTTGCTAAGTATCACATCTGCGGCACCTGCATTTTCTTCCAGGTATTTTATTTTCTTGGTACCCGGAATAGGAATGATATCATCGCCCTGTGCCAGTACCCATGCCAGTGCCAGTTGTGCCGGTGTACATTTTTTTGCTTCGGCCAGTGCTGCAAATTCATTGACAAGTTTTATATTATTGTCCCAGTGTTTGTCTGCAAAACGTGGCAGAGTGCGCCTGAAATCATTATCTGCCAGCTGATTCTTATCATTTACAGTTGCAGTTACCAGGCCTCTTGCCAGTGGGCTGTAAGGAATAAAAGTGATACCAAGCTCGCGACATAAAGGAAGAATTGCCGCTTCCACATCCCGGGTCAGTAATGAATATTCACTTTGCAATGCAGTGACAGGATGTACAGCATGTGCTTTGCGGATGGATGCAGGCGAAGCTTCTGACAATCCCAGGTAACGCACCTTTCCTTCTTTTACCAGTTGCGCCATAGCACCTGCCATATCTTCCACAGGTACATTGGGATCTATACGATGCGCGTAATAAAGATCAATAGTATCGATCTTCAATCGTTGCAGACTTTTTTCAACTGCCTGTTTTAAATAGGCCGGAGAACCGTCAAAATAATTGGTGCCGTCATTGCGCCAGCGAAAACCGAATTTGGTGGCGAGGAATATTCTGTTCCTGTTAGGTACCAGTACTTTTGATATCAGTTCTTCATTATGACCATTGCCATACATATCTGCAGTATCCCAGAAATTGATACCCAGTTCCAGTGCCCTGTTTAGTGTTTTTAAAGATTCCTCATCATTGATAGGGCCATAGGCAAAGCTCATACCCATGCATCCCAGGCCAGTTGCAGAGAGCTTTTCGCCCGTATTGCCAAGATTTCTGTATTTCATGTTGCCGATGTTTATACTGTAAATGTAGTTGTTGTATAAACGTAAGTACTTGTGCTTTTCAAACGGATGCTTGCGAAAATCAAACACTGTTTGGTAATATGTTATAAGTTGTATGTGATAAGTAAAGGTCAAAAACTCATAACTTACAACCTTACTTCCAGGCGCTTGCCTTATCCAGCAATGCAATAGCATCCTGATCCAGTTGCAGAAAAGCTGCATCAATGATTGACTGTAATTGTTCAATACTGGTAGCACTGGCAATAGGTGCTGTTATTGAAGGACGTGCAATCAGCCATGCCAATGCCACACTGGCCGGTGTTGTATTGTAAAGTGCAGCTACTTCATCCAGCGCACGCAGGATATTGGTGCCTCTTGGATTCAGGTATGCTTTCATGCCGCCGCCACGCACACTTTTGCTCAGATCGGCCTCGCTACGGTATTTACCGGTAAGAAAACCAGATGCCAATGCATAATAACTTATCACACCGAGGTGGTTGTCAAGACAGATCTTCTCCAGTTCTTTTTCAAACACTTCCCGGTCGTACAGGTTGTAATGTGGCTGAAAAGTCTGGTATGCAGGATAATTGTGTTTTTTACTGGCTTCCAGGGAGGCTTTTAAACGGGCAGGGGAGAGATTGGAAGCACCGATCCAGCGCACTTTACCTTCTTTTACCAATTGGCTGTAAGCTTCCAGTGTCTCTTCCACTGGTGTGGTATCATCATCCCAGTGTGTCTGGTACAGGTCAATATAATCCGTTTGTAATCTTTGTAAAGATGCTTCAACAGCCTGCAGGATATACTTTTTAGAAATATCTTTTTTACCCTGGCCCATATCAGATCCCACTTTGGTTGCAACGATCACTTTATCGCGGTTGCCCCGTTGCTTTATCCAGTTGCCGATAATGGTTTCAGATTCGCCGCCCTTATTACCGGGAACCCACCTGGAATATACATCCGCCGTATCTACCAGGTTAAATCCTGCAGCAGTAAAAGCATCCAGTAATTCAAATGATCTTTGTTCGTCAACTGTCCAGCCGAATATATTGCCTCCAAATGTTACCGGGGCTACCTGCAAATCGCTATTGCCTAATTGTCTGTAATTCATGAAATATGTTTTTTAAAATGAAACGGTAATAAGCTATAAATAGGGATAGACTTATTACCTATAACTTATAACCTGCAATTCTTTTAACAAATCGAACAGTCCCCGGTTTACTATAAAAATAAAAAACGGATGACTTCCTGGAAGAACGCCACCCGCTTTTCATATAGCAGATTATTTTACTTTTTTGTTGCAGTACTATCGGTGGTAGCTGTGCTGAGCTTTGTTTCACGGATCTCAGAACCATTCCTGACCTCTTCAGTGGCTGCTTTTACCAAATGATCTCCATTGCTTAAATTGCCATACACTTCTATCTGACCGTTGGCTTCGCGTCCTTTACTGACACTTACCCATTCAGCTTTGTTGTTATTCACCCTGATCACAAATACACCCTGAGTAGAATTTACCACTGCTGTGGTGGGAACAATAAAGGTGCTGTCACTGGCAGATAATGGCAGTTGCACTTCAGCGATCATACCCGGCAACAGTTTTTTATCGTTGTTTGCAACATCCATTTCTGTACGTTGTGAACGCAGCCTGGTATCCAATGCACCGGCCTGGCGGTTGATGTGTGCTGTGAACTGCTGGTTGTTAAATGCTTTCACGGTAAAATTAACAGCAGATTGTTTGCTCAGGTAGCTGATATACGCTTCAGGAACTGCCAGTACCAGGCGAAGTTTTTTCTGTTCCTGTAATGTAATGATCGGAAACTCGGAACCTTTTCCTGAAGGGCCGACATACGCGCCTGGGTGTGCATTGCGTGCTGTGATCACTCCGTTGAACGGCGCCCTTATTTCAAGATAATTGCGGGTATCAGCTATTTCACGGTAAGCAGCTTTGGCCGCTTCCAGTTGTGCATTATCTGAATTGCGTTTAGCCATTGCCTGGTCCAGATCGTTGGGTGATATAGTACCCGGTGTTTTGCTGGTTTCATACAGGCGATCGTAATTGGCCTTGCTGGCAATGTACAATGCTTCCAGTGATTTTAATCTTGATTCAGCAGCCGCCAGTTGTGCATTCATTTCCGGTGCTTCCATGGTAACCAGCAACTGACCCGCAGTTACTTCAGTACCAATATCGACATTTATCTTTTTTACAAAGCTGCTTACTTTTGCATACAGGTCAACCTGCTGAAATGCCAGTAGTTCTCCGGGCAATTTCAGTGAAGAGGACAGTTTGCCTTTTTGCACACTGATCACTTCTGTAGCAGCTACCGGAGCAGGAGCTGCCTTGGCTTTTTCTTCTTCGCCATGTGTCGGGTTACAGCTATACGTGGCTGTGATGGCAATCAGGCCAATGGATAATACTAATGCCGGATGTGATAATTTATTCATGAGTTGTTGCATTCTGAGTTGGAATATAAAATTTACTTGCTTCGTCTTCAGGGTCAAGTGATACGGACTGGGTGGAGGTTTTACCCTGTACCCAGGCAAATACCAATGGCAAAATAAACAGTGCTGCAAAGGTAGAGGCTATCAGACCACCAATTACCGCACGACCTAATGGAGCAGACTGATCACCGGCTTCACCAATACCACTGGCCATTGGTATCATACCGGCCACCATAGCCAGACTTGTCATCAGGATAGGCCGCAAACGCAATGCCGCAGCTTCTTTGGCTGCCTGCATGGCATTGCCACTGTGCAGTCGTAGCTGTTCTGCATTGGTGATCAACAATACAGCGTTGGAGATAGACACACCCACCGACATAATGATGCCCATATACGATTGCAGGTTCAGTGTAGAGCCTGTCAGTTTCAGCAATGCCAGTGAGCCCAGCAATACTGCCGGAACCGTAGTTAATACTACAAACGATACTTTGAACGACTGGAAGTTGGCAGCCAGCATCAGGAAGATCACTACAATGGCAACGATCAGACCCGATTGCAGGCTATCAAGTGTTTCTGTCAGCGTTTTACTAAGACCAATTGTTTCGATGGTTAGGCCACGTGGCAGTTCACCCAGCGATGCAATGGCTGCCTGTACATCTTTGGTGGCAGTACCCAGATCGATCTTATTCAGGTTGGCAGTAACAGACAATACGGGCATAGCACCAAGGTTATCGTTTTCTCCATAAGTGGTATCGGGTGTAATAGTGGCTATATCACTCAGCACCGGGCGACTGGAGTTTCTCTGTAAAGGAATTTCACCGATATCACTGGTGCTACTCATTTTGTATTCAGGTACCTGTACCTGTACACTGTAGCTAAGATTCGCTTTCTCGTCTATCCAGATATTTTTTTCTGTAAAACGTGACGAAGAAGTAGAAGCGATCAGTGATCGTGCCACGTCGTTCATATCTACGCCCAGTTGTGCTGCACGTGTTCTGTCAACCGTTACATTCAGCGCCGGGTATTTGGTAGACTGTGCCAGCTGTACATCGCGCAGGTAACTGATCTGTTTCAGCTTGTCTATTATTTTACCGGCGAATGTTTCATTTAGTTTTTTGTTCCTGCCTGAGAAACGGATCTCTATCGGGGTAGGAGAGCCCTGGCTCAGGATCTTTTCTGTCAGCTCAATTGGTTCAAACGAAGGCTTTACATCTGGCGTGAGTTCTTTTAAACGGTTCCTGATCTTGTCTTTCAGTTCATCAAGATTGGTTTTATAGTCTTCTTTCAATGCAACCTGAAGCACCGCTTCATGCGGACCAGCCATAAACAGGTATACCGGACTGATAGAGAACTGTGACGGGTGCTGACCGATGTATGCAGACGTTATAGCTACGTTATCGGGTCCTACAATATCTTTAATGGCATTGATTGCTAAAATGGTTTTTTCTTCTGTGCGTTCTGCCCGGGTGCCATCGGGCGCACGCAGTCGTACCTGGAACTGACCGCTGTTCACTTTGGGTAATACATCACGACCAATACTGTTCAGCATCAGGATTGCCAGGCCGGTTATTACTAACAGGTAAACAAGCACCGTAATAGCACGGTAAGGCATCATTCTATTGATGAAACGTAGAAACCTGTTGCGGAATTTTTCAAAGCGGCTGACCTTACCATCGTTATTGAAATCATCTCTTTCAACCAGCACTTTTTTCTGCTCCCAGGTATCTTTTTCAGATCCAGGCGTCACTTGTGGTGCTTCATGTCCCTTCCCTTTTTTATGACCTTTCATCAGCCAGTTGGCCATTACCGGTACAAATGTTTGTGCCAGGAAATAAGAAACGATCATAGAGAAACCAATGGCCAGCGCCAATGGCAGGAACAATGATCCCGGAATACCGCTCATGGTAAAGGCCGGAGCAAATACCGCCAGGATACAGAACAGGATCAGCAATTTGGGAAATGCAATTTCCTTACAGGCATCCCAGATTGCCAGCGCCTTAGGCTTACCCATATCCAGGTGCTGGTGTATATTTTCAATAGTTACCGTACTCTCATCTACCAGGATACCAATAGCCAGTGCCAGACCACTCAGTGTCATGATATTGATGGTTTGACCAAACAGGCTCAGAAACAATACACCAGAAATGATAGAAGTAGGAATGGTAAGGATCACGATCAATGCGCCGCGTGCGTCACCCAGGAACAGTAATACCATCAGCCCTGTCAGTACTGCACCGATAATACCTTCACTCATCAGACTTTTTACAGAGTTGATAACATAGGTAGACTGGTCAAATTCGTACGACAGGGAAACATCTTCCGGTAACTGTGCCTGCAAACGGGGTAAGGCAGCTTTCAGGTTCTGTACCACTTCCCAGGTAGATGCGTCGGCTGATTTAGCGATACTCAGGTAAACAGAACGTTTACCGTTTACCAACGCATAACCTACCGTTTGGTCTGCTGCATCCTCTACAGTTGCCACATCGCGCAGGTAAAGGTTTTGAGCAGTTCCTTTGAACAGCGGAATGGTCTCAAAATCTTTTACTGTTTTGATGGTGGTATTGGTAGGTGTAATGTAATTGTAGTTACCGATACGCACGTTGCCCGAAGGAGCTGTCTGGTTGTTGACACGCAATGCTTCCACCAATTGATCCGGAGTTAGATTGTGTGAACGCAGCAGTTCCGGATCAGCTTTAATAACAATGGTACGTAAGTTACCACCAAACGGAGGGGCAGATACGATACCGGGTATAGATGTAAAGGAAGAGCGTACGTAAGTATTGGCCAGGTCCAGCAATTCGTTGTTGTTACGGGTACTGCTTTTCAATACCAGTTGCCCTACGGGTAGTGTAGAAGCATCAAACCGAATGATGAACGGAGGCTGTGAACCCGGTGGAAAGATGGCCTGTATACGGTTGGAAAAGGCACTCACCTCAGCGGCAGCCTGTGCCATATTGGTGCCGGGATAGAAGGTGATCTTCATCAGCGTTAGACCCTGTATGTTCCTGGTTTCAATAGTTTTTATCCCGTTTACAAAGAGCATTACGTTGATGTATTGCTTACCAAAGAATGCTTCCATTTGTGTAGGTGTATATCCGCCAAACGGGTGCGCCAGGTAAATAACCGGCAGATCCAGCTTGGGGAATATATCTACCTTGATGCTGTTAACGGCTTTGATGCCGAAAAAGAAAAGCCCTGCTACTATTACCAGTATCGAGATGGGCTTGCGTAATGCGAAACGTATCAGGTTCATAAATTCGTTTATATCGTCTGTTGTAATGGTGCGTGGTGAATAGTCAATAGTGAATTGTTGTGGCCCATAAGAATCGAAAAGCTACGAGCCATGAGTTTCGGGCAAAATGCAAAGCGCTCGGCAACTATTAAACGGTCTAACCACATTTTCAAATTACCATATTCTCAAATTTTCGAATCAGTCTTCCCCGGCTAATGGCTAACACTTAAAAACTACTACCTGGTTCCCTATTTTACTTGCTTAAGGAACAGATCAAAATCACCGGCGGTGGCTGCTTTCAGCAACAGCGCCTGCCATACATTGATATAGGCAACACTCATATCGGTTTCAGCCCTGTTCAGTGCGTACAGTGCCTGCTGCAAATCAATAATGGTAGACAGCCCGTTCTTGTACAACACACTTTTCTGTAAATAAGCGTCTGCTGCTGCTTTGTACTGCTGGGGTACTACACGTACGCTCTGCGTAGTGTTTTGAATACGCTGGTCGGCCAGTACCAGTTGCGTTTGCAGTTGGGTGGTAACCAGGTCGTATTCCTGCTGGTAAGCCGCTGTTACAAATTGTTGTGCATGTACCTGTTGTTTGATCTTCCACGGACTGATAATATTCCAGGAAAGTGCTACGCCCAGAGCATAGTTGCTGCGCATGGGCTTTACCCCATCAAAATAGTTTTTGGTATAGCGGTCATCATAGGCCGGTGTGTAATCTGAATTAAAACCTGAACCGCGACTCTGGAAAATGCCGAACAGGTTAAAACCAGGCATAATGCTTTTTTTCAGAAAGCTGGTAGCCGCATTGCTCTGGTCAATACGTGTCTGGTAAAATTTTACCTGCGGGTTTTGTGTAACGGTCGCAGAGGTCTGAAATCCGTCTGGTACACTGGAAAAGAACGTGGTATCAAGGGCAAAATCACCGGGAGCAATGTTCAGTAACTGGATCAATTGATTGCGCAACTGCTGTTCGTTGTTGGTGGCATCAATAATTGTCAGTTCTGCCCGTGATACTTCTGCATTGGCGATAGAGGAATCAACGCCGGGGTTTAAACCGGATAAGGTACGTGCCTTTACAGATTGCTGTACATATTTTGCTCTCTCCAGGTTAGACTGTGCATTTTGTATCAGCCTGCGCGCTATTAACAGGTTCAGGTAAGCTCCGGCTACTTTTATACTGTGTACAAATTGTTCCTGTTGCAGATCGGCAGAATCTTTCTTTGCCTGTGCGCCTGCCAGTTCAATTTTTGAGCTTACACGCCCGAAAGTAAAGAACTCCCAGTTGGTGCTGATGATATACATAGACCCGAAAGCAGCGTTCCAGCTCTGGCTATTGTAAGTGGGGCCGGCAGATGATAAACCCAGTGCTCCTACTGGTGCGGCAGGACCAAACTGCCCGTTCACAGTACCATACGCCTGTTGAATAGACGCCACTACGTTGGGCAGATATTCATTGCGTGCATTCTGTATCAGCGCAGCGGATGCTTCGAGGTAATTGCGTTTTGCCTTAATGCTCTGGTATTGTTGCAGGCCGGTAGTTACTGCCTTCGACAACAACAATGTGCTGTCGCCCTGTGCCTGTACTGTCAATGATGAATAAACAACTGCAGCGGTAATCACTGCATGTCTGTAAAAAGATTTGTTGAATATCATCAGTATGCTACAAATCCCTTTTTGTGCGCTCATACAATAATAATCCTGGTCGGTTTTTTAGTTCAAGGTTTAGTAATAAAAGCTTTATAACGGCCTTTTTTGTAAAGAGATATTTTCGACATGGCAGCAACGGTGTGTTATAAAGCGTGTATATAAATATCAGATCACCACTACTACTTTTCCTGTTGTTCTTCCTGATTCAACCTGTTTGTGTGCTGCCGCTATATCTTTCCATTCAAAAAGATGTGATACATGTGTATGAATGGTACCTTTTAGCAACAGTACCGCCAGTTGTTCCATATCTGCGCCGCTGGATGATACACGAAAATGAACGCCGTGTTTACCCACGGCTTCGGCTTGTTGTGCAATGTTGGCTGAAGTGGCAGAAGGTAAACTGATCACTGTTCCCCCGGGTTTAGTAGCAGCCAGTGAACGCACTGCATGGTCACCACCAAATGCATCCAATACAATATCAGCATCAGTAATGACCTCTTCAAACTGCCGGGCGTTATAGTCAATATGTTCGTCAACGCCCAGTGATAAAACAAATTCTTTATTGGTAGCAGAAGAAGTGCCTATCACATACGCACCCAGGTGTTTGGCAATCTGAACGGCAAAATGACCTACACCGCCACTAGCTGCATGAATCAGTACTTTTTGTCCGGGTTGTACAGACACCTGTTTTGTAAATGCCTGCCAGGCTGTTAATGCAGCCAGCGGCGTGGCAGCGGCTTCGCCATGTGATATGGTAAAAGGTTTTAATGCAAGATGTGCTTCCGGAGCGGCCACATATTCAGCGTAGGCTTTACCATGTCCCGGAAAATTAACCATACCAAAAACAGCATCACCTTTTTTAAAACGGGTAACAGCTTTACCTGTCTCCTGTATAATACCTGAAATGTCCCAGCCAAGAATAATGGGCTGTTCATTTTTCAGTTGCTGTGCTGCACCCTGTCCGTTACGTGTTTTAATGTCGATAGGATTGATGCCGATAGCACTCACCTGCACTAGCACTTCATGGTCATGAAGGGTGGGAGTGGGGAGATTGGTGAATAAAAGATTTTCAGCGCCGCCAAAATCTTTTAAAATGATCGCTTTCATGTGTTGTGTTTGTAAGCGGTAATTTAAACCGCTGTATCAGTCAGGATATATTAATTGACTGTTAATACCTGATCATTGAAATTCCGGCAACTTTCTACAGGAAGCGTTGCTTTTCATATTGACAAGATAATCTGAATATTTGCCGGAAAACGTATTTCCGGGGAATGTTGGAAGTTTTAAGCAGCAGCAGAATAACCCGTTATTTTACTCCCTGCCTTACAAAGTTCCTGATTGTAATGATTTTGTTCCTTGTACAATTTTGGGTTTGTTCTGTATATTTGGAGGTATGAATACTGAGAATTTGTACCAGCCATTTGAAATTGTGTATAAGGAAACCGACGAATGTCCCAAACCGGCGCACAAACATAACTTTTTTGAGTTGGTTTACATTATGGATGGAACTGGTAAACATTGTATTAACAAAAACAAGTTTGACTATTACCGTGGGCATCTGTTTCTCATCACACCGCAAGACTCGCACAAGTTGCATGTAAAAACAACTACCAAATTTTTCATGATCCGCTTCAATGATATCTATCTGCGTTCACAAAGAGAACTGCAGGCAGGCACAGGCAATAATGAATGGATAAAAAAACTTGAATTCATTTTTCACAATACCAGTCATCTGCCCGGTTGTATTCTGAAAAACCAGGAAGATAAAGTATTGGTAAAAGCACTTATCGAAGGTGTTATCAAGGAGTATGTCAATAAAGAACCTTATCACCAGGAGATTGTACAACAGCTCGTCAGTACATTGATTGCATTGGTGGCTCGGAACATTTACATCAATACACCCGAAAAAGTGAAATACGATGTGAGCAATGATGATACTACCCTGAAAATTATACATTACATACAGAGTAATATCTACAGGCCCGAACTGCTGAAAGCTGAACAGATCTCAACAGTATTCAGTATTTCCATTAATTACCTGAGCGAATATTTCAAAAAGCATACAGGCGATACATTACAGCAATACATTACCAATTATAAACTGAAACTGGTTGAAACCCGTTTGCTGCACAGCGAAATGCGGATGAACGAAATAGCCTTTGAACTGAACTTTACAGATGAAAGCCATCTCAACAGGATATTTAAAAAGTACAGGGGAATGAGCCCTTCCGAATTTCGCAAACGCTCACATGGTAAAATGTTTGCTGTACAGGCACGCGCATAAAGAACTGTATGCAATATGGCAGTGACTGTATTCAGAAATACTACCTCTGGTAAAAATTAACCCGTTTTTAATTCAATAGAAAATTTGACGGCATCATCACTTTGTCTTTTTGTAACAGGCGCTATATTGCTCTATGCCTGTAGCGATACACAGGAGCGCAATGCCGTTGCGCACGATTCTGTTACGTTGTGTGCTGTGCCAATACCTGCCCGTACAGCAGCTAACCCATCACATGCCAATATACATGAACCCGATAGCGTATCACATAAAAACATGATATGGATACCGGGTGGCACTTTTGTTATGGGAGCAGTTGATAAAGATGGTCGTATTGATGAGTATCCGCAACATATAGTAACTGTTGACGGTTTCTGGATAGACGTTACAGAAGTGACCAATGATGAGTTTACAAGGTTTACTGATGCTACAGGATATATTACTACTGCAGAAAGGACACCGGATTGGAATGAGATTAAAAAACAGTTGCCGCCCGATACGCCTAAACCTCCTGATAGTGTACTGGTGCCGGCTTCATTGGTGTTTGTTCCTGCTCAACATGCAGTTTCATTACAGGATGCCTCGCAATGGTGGCGTTGGCAACCTGGTGCCAACTGGAAGCATCCGCAGGGAACCGGCAGTAATATCCGCGGCAAAGGACAATATCCGGTAGTTCACATATCATGGGAAGATGCTGCAGCGTATGCCACGTGGTCGGGTAAACGATTGCCTACAGAAGCTGAGTGGGAGTTTGCTGCGCGTGGCGGGCTGAGCAAACAGCCATTTACCTGGGGCAATGAACCTGTTGATCATGGCACACCAAAAGCCAATATCTGGCAGGGACATTTTCCGGATGTAAATACCCGCAAAGATGGTTTTGCAGGTGCTGCGCCGGTGCGTTCGTTTGCTCCCAATGCCTACGGACTGTACGATATGGCCGGCAATGTATGGGAATGGTGTGCTGACTGGTATCGACCGGATTATTACAAAGAGGTTGCGGATGGTGTAACCAATCCTCTGGGACCTGCCGATGCATATGATCCTGATGAGCCAGCCATTCCCAAAAGGGTAGTGCGCGGCGGATCATTTCTTTGTCACGATTCCTATTGCGCCAGCTATAGGGTATCAGCCCGCATGAAAACTTCTCCTGATACCGGGCTGGAGCATACAGGGTTCCGGTGTGTAAGCAGCAAATAATTAAGTATTCCACGTTGATAATTGGGTATTGAATATTCAATACCCAATGTTCAGTTTTCAATGTTCACTTTTCGATAGAAGTGAAATATTGAGCTTTTTAGTAATTCGTACAGTGGTATTGCATATGACAACCTAGGGTTTTTCCCAGGTGTCTGATACGATAACTTCGTTGAAAATTTGGCTGTTTTTGAAATGTGTATTATTTTGAAAAGCCCTTTTTCGGACCTGGGAGAAACACTGCAAAAAACCTGTATCAGCTGTAAGAGTATTTTTGTATTCAACTGATTGATTTACAGATTTTTCGGCGTTCTCCTTCCTTTTAATGTTGTTTTAACACTATTTACGGTCAAATGAGGGCAATTTTGCAAACTGAAATACGTTGGTAAGATTAGTAGCTGACTACCGGCGATCGTAAATATCCAAAATTCAAGGGGATTTCTTACTATGCAAAAACCATTTATCAAAAGGCTCGCAAAACGCTGCGGTTCTGTTCTGCTGGTAGCCGGAACAGTGTTCCTGTGGTCGTTTATGCCATCTTTGCCAGCGCCTTTACCGTACAAAAACTACTTAGACAGTTCCTTCACCCATAAGCCTGCAGCGGCTGTAACATTACACCGTTCGTTTGCAGAGGCTAAAATGGATGTATATGATAGTCTCCGTCTGGAAGATGCTGGATTATCACGCAGGGCCTTTGAAATGGCATTACGCGGCATGAGCAAGCTCATCAAAAGTTACCATATCAAAGAAAATATCCTTTCTATTGTTGATTTCAGCCAGTCCAGTCTCAGCAAGCGTTTATACGTTATTGATCTCGAAAATTATGCATTGCTGTTCAATACACTGGTAGCACATGGCAATAAAACGGGCAAGGAGATGGCGCAGTCTTTCTCCAATAAGAACCGCTCCAACAAAAGCAGTCTTGGTTTTTACATTACAGGCAATACCTACATGGGTAATAACGGTTATTCTTTAAAACTGCAGGGCGTTGAAAAAGGAATTAATGATTTTGCCTTTCGCCGTGCTATTGTATTACATGGTGCAGATTATGTAAGCGCCGATTGGGCTGCTAACCACAACCAGGATTACATTGGTCGCAGTCAGGGCTGCCCTGCGTTGCCTGTAGAAATGTCGGCAGAGATCATTAATGAAGTGAAAGACGGAACCTGTCTGTTCATCTATCATCCAACATCAACTTACAGAGCTCAATCCCGTTTGGCAAAATAGGTTATTCACATTTTTGCAGTGTGCTGGTATAAAAAAGCACGGAGCAAACCACACACACGGTATATCTTTGGCGTATAATCAGAAGATATGCTAAAGGTTGGAATATTCGGCGTAGGTCATCTTGGTAAATTTCATTTAAATAACTGGAAGGAAATAAAAGATGTTGAACTGGTTGGGTTCTATGATCCTAACGATGTTGCAGCACAGGAAGTTTCTGAAAAATACCAGGTGCCGCGATTTCTTGACCCTGAGCGTTTAATGGATATAGTGGATATGGTAGATGTGGTAGCTCCCACCACATTTCATTACAACCTTTGCAAAATGGCCATCCGCAAAGGAAAACATGTTTTTGTGGAAAAACCGCTGGCCAATACAATGGAAGAAGCCCGCGAAATACTGAACCTGGTACGGGAATCAAACATAAAACTTCAGGTAGGTCACGTAGAGCGCTTTAATCCTGCTTTTCTCGCCGTACGTAACATGGATCTTCACCCGATGTTTATTGAGGTACACCGCCTGGCGCAATTCAATCCCCGTGGTACGGAAGTGAGCGTGATTCTGGACCTGATGATACACGATATTGACATTATCCTGAGCCTGGTAAAAAGCGAAGTGAAAATGATCTCTGCCAGTGGCGTGGCCGTAATGACGGACACACCGGATATCGCCAACGTACGTATTGAATTTAATAACGGTTGCGTGGCCAATCTTACCTCCAGCCGTATTTCCATGAAAAAAATGCGTAAGATCAGGCTGTTTCAGAAAGATGCTTATATTGGAATAGACTTCCTGAATAAAAAATCGGAGATCATCAAGCTGAAAGGTGCAGCAGATCTGGATGCGTTGTCATTTGATCTGGATACACCACATGGAAAAAAGACCATTGCTGTGCTCAATCCATTGGTTCCTGAAGTAAATGCTATTAAAATGGAACTGGAGGCGTTCAAAGACGCTGTTCTGAACAACACCCCTACAGTAGTGTCTGAAGTGGATGGCTACAGAGCCATGGATGTTGCACACCAGATTTTACATAAAATCAAGAACAACAGCATTATTTCCTAAAACCCTGCATGCATTCGACCCGTCGTATTCATAGCGTATATTATCTTTTAAGTGATTATCTGGCGGCAGTTGCAGCCTGGTGTGTACTGTACTTTGTACGGCGTATCCTGTTGCACGAGCCACTGATCATAGACGACGAGTTGTACCTGAACAATCGTTTCTGGGTAGGCATCATCACTGTGCCCATTGCGTGGTTGTGCTTCTATACACTGATGGGGTGTTATCATTCCCTGTACAAGAAATCGAAGCTGAACGAGTTCTTTACTACCCTTACTTATTCGGTTATTGGGGCTACCATCATCTTCTTTGCCATCGTGATCAACGATCCGCAAAAACAATACACTTATTTCTACAAAGCATTATTTTCCTATATCGGTGCTCAGTTCCTGTTTACCTGGCTGGGTCGCAGTTTGCTGTTACAGCAGGTACGCAAACAATTGCTGTCTGGCAAGGTCAGATTCAATACACTGCTGGTGGGTGGCAATGCTGTGGCTACCGCTATTTACAATGAAACGAAGTCGGGCCTGGAAATGGGAGGCTATCACTATGTGGGTTTTATTTCTGCAGGCGCTTATGCCAATGGGATCAGCGATCACCTCACGCGTTATGGTTCCCTGCAGGATATGGAAAAAGTATTGAAAGAACACCAGGTAAAACTGGTGGTGATAGCATTGGAAAAGATAGAGAAGGAGCGCATTGAAAAAACCATTGAAATACTCAGTGAGCAGGATGTGGAAATCAAGATCGCACCCGATACATTGGATATTCTTTCCGGTTCGGTAAAGACCAGCAGTGTATTCGGAGCGGTATTGTCTGATATCAAAACAGGCCTGATGCCTGAGTGGCAGCAGAATATCAAACGCCTGCTGGATGTGGTGTTTTCGCTGGGCTGTCTCATTTTGCTTTTCCCGTTTTTATTGTACATCGCTATCCGTGTCAGGTTTTCTTCACCGGGACCTGTTTTCTATTCACAGGAAAGAATAGGGTACAAAGGCACGCCGTTTACGATCTATAAGTTCCGTTCTATGTACCACCCGTCCGAACTGAATGGTCCGCAGTTATCCAGTATGAACGATCCCCGCATTACACCCTGGGGACGCGTTATGCGTAAATGGCGGCTGGATGAATTGCCACAGTTGTGGAACGTATTGAAAGGAGAGATGAGCCTGGTAGGTCCACGTCCTGAACGTGCCTGGTATATCAAAAGGCTGCAACAGCAAACACCTTACTATAAATACCTGCTGAAAGTGAAGCCGGGTATAACTTCCTGGGGAATGGTTCAGTTTGGATATGCCGAAAACGAGGCCGAAATGATTGAACGGATGAAATATGACCTGATGTACATTGAAAATATTTCCCTGTCGCTTGATCTCAAGATCATGTTATACACACTCCGGATCGTTTTTTTGGGAAAAGGACGATAGCAGGTATCAAATATTCCCTTTGTACTTAAACCTTGTGTCTTAATCCTGATTCCTTATTTTTGAAGGAAAAACGTGGGCAGAACGATACAACTTCTTATCCTGCAATTGGTTCTGTGGCAGGCAGCTTCGGCACAATCCTCCTACTGGCAACAGGAAGTACACTACACCATCAACGTATCCCTGAACGATAACAACAACAGCCTCCGGGGAGATCTTTCCCTGCAATACATCAATCATTCACCCGATACACTTACTTACCTCTGGTTTCATATCTGGCCCAATGCTTATCGCAATGATCAGACCGCACTGGCCAAACAACTGGCCGAAAGCGAAGAAGGTAAAAAGAAACTGGTGAATATGGGTAAAGGCTATATCGACAGTCTGCGGTTTACTGTAAATGGTCAGCCGGTAGAGCTGAGTGTGGAAGACAATATTGATATTATCAAACTGCCATTGCCAAAAGCATTACTGCCGGGTGATAAGATCACGATCGCCACACCTTTTTATGTACAGTTACCTCCTTACTTTTCCCGTTCAGGATATGAAGGACAGCAGTACATGGTTTGTCAGTGGTATCCTAAACCGGCTGTGTACGATCGCAAAGGATGGCACCAGTTTCCTTACCTGGACCAGGGAGAGTTCTATGCTGAATACGGCTCATTCAAAGTGAACATTACTTTGCCGGGAGAATATGTGGTAGGAGCTACCGGTACTTTACAGAGTAAGGATGAGCTGGAAAACTATAAAACCATCGGCAAACAAAACAACCTGAACCAGGGAAACCCTGTTCTATACAAAGCATTGAAAAAAGGCAGTAAAACATTGTCCTATTTTGGTGAGAATATCCATGATTTTGCATGGTTTGCCGCTAAAGATTTTGTGATCCGTTACGATACATTACAACTACCCGGTCATGGAGTAGATGTGTTTTCTTACGGCCAGGTAAAAGGTAATGAAGAATGGAAAAAAAGCACCGGGTTCATTAAAGATGCGGTGCGTCATTATTCCAAGTGGATAGGAGAGTATCCATATCCTGTGGTACAGGCTGTGGAAGGACCTAAAAATCTTACTTCCGGTGGCATGGAGTATCCCATGATCACCCTGATCACCAGCCCGGATGCCAACGAGGAAAGAATGGATGCTGTGATCACCCACGAAGTGGGGCATAACTGGTTCTATGGGATCATAGGCAGTAATGAGCGCGATAATCCCTGGATGGATGAGGGTGTGAACACTTATTTCCAGTTCCGTTATGAAGGAGAAAAGTACCGCGACAACAGTATTTTTGGCGGTGCCATACCCAAAGACGTCAAAAAACTTCCGGAAGAAGAATTTCTGTCACGCATTTACTCGGCATTGAATACGATTCCGGCAGCAAAACCCGTTAGTACTGGTTCAACCGGCTTTGCCAATAAAGACGATTACGGTATCGTAATATATGTTAAGACCGCAGTGTGGTTATACATTATTGAAAGTGCCATTGGTCGTGAAAAATTGGACAAGGGTATACAGGAGTACTTTAAAGAATGGAAGTTCAAACACCCGTATCCTGAAGATTTTAAAGCCGCACTGGAAAAAGCTAATGGCAGCTCACTGGATAAGCTGTTTGAGTTGATGAATAAGGAAGGGAATTTTTAAAAGACAGGTTACAGGTAGTATGTTGTAGGTTATAAGTTTGATCTGATATGTATTAACCTGCTACCTAAAACCTATCACTTATAACCAGAACGCTTTGAAGAAACTGTATTTATTATTGTTGTGTTGTTGTTTGCTGCGGCCGGTATTGGCGCAGCAGACTTATTGGCAACAGGAGGTGAGCTATACCATTGATGTGAGCCTGGATGATGCCGTGCACACACTGGATGGCTTTCTGAAGCTGCAATACACCAATCATTCGCCGGACACACTAACCTTTATATGGTTCCATTTGTGGCCCAATGCCTATAAAAACGATAAAACAGCCTTCAGCGAACAGTTGTTGCAGAACGGCAGTACAGATTTCTATTTCTCCGGTAAAGAACAACGTGGTTATATCAACCGGCTCGATTTCAGGATCAACAATCTCACACTAAAAACAGAAGATCATCCGCAATACATTGACATTGTAAAAGTGTATTTGCCCGCTCCATTGTTACCCGGGCAGCAAACTTTGATTACAACGCCCTTTCATGTACAGTTGCCCGATGTGTTTTCGCGTGGCGGACATGTAAAGCATTTCTACAATATCACACAATGGTATCCTAAACCCGCAGTGTACGATCGTACAGGCTGGCACCCGATGCCATATTTGAACCAGGGAGAGTTTTACAGTGAATTTGGCAGTTTTGATGTACGTATTACCCTGCCACGCAATTATGTGGTAGCAGCTACCGGCGAATTACAGAACGAAGAAGAACTGCAATGGCTACAGCAAAGAACCCCTAAAACTGAAATACAAAAAGAGATAATGCCTGCACGGAATACCAGTACACCTGCACGCACCACGCAAAAAACGGGCAACAACAAATCAAAACCTGCAGGTAATAAGCTCCCCGTAAACAAGCCGCCACAGCCTGTACCGGTAGCCCGTCAACCAGAACCGTCCAAAACGTTAAGATACATTCAGAACAATGTACACGACTTTGCATGGTTTGCGGGGAAAGATCTGGTGGTATTGTACGATACATTGCAGATGCCTTCGGGAAGGATAGTAAAAGCATATAGCTTTTTCTCCGGCGAAAATAGGTCGTGGCTGAAAAGCATGGAATACCTGAAAGAAGCTGTGCGCTTCCGTTCGGGACTGATTGGTGAATATCCTTACAATGTAGTGAGCGTGGTGGAGTCACCTTTGGGGTTTGATGGCGGCATGGAATATCCAACCATTACCAATATTTCCCCTACAATAAATGACCTGGAAGGTGTTATAGAGCATGAAGTAGGGCACAACTGGTTTTATGGTATCCTGGGCAGTAATGAACGGGCATATCCCTGGATGGATGAAGGATTCAATACTTATTATGACAGGCGCTATGAGCAATGGAAACATGGTAAAAAAGCAACTGTCGTTGTAGATGAGAAACAGCTATTGCTGGATATATTCAGTGCCCAAAGAAAAGATCAGCCTATTGCTACTTCATCTGAGGGCTTTACATGGTTAAATTATAACCTGGTATCATACGACAAAACGGCCAACTGGATGGAATGGATGGAAGATTCACTGGGCAGAGCGCGTTTTGATTCCTGTATGCGACAATATTATCGCCAGTGGCAGTTTAAACACCCTGCTCCGGCCGATTTTCAACAAACACTGGAAACAGCCAGCGGACGTTCACTCAGCGATTTTTTTGCAGCCTTACATCAGACCGGTGATATTCCCCCGGTTACTGCAAAACCCAAAACAATAAAACCGGTATTGTTCTATTCACTGAAAGATTATAAACATGTTGAGCATATCAATATCATGCCGTTGATCGGTTACAACATGTATGATAAGTTCATGGTGGGCGGTGTGATACACAATTACAACCTACCCCCGTCGAAGTTTAGGTTTATGGTGGCTCCTTTATACGCCATGGGCAGCAAGCAGCTTAATGGATTGGCACAGGTTGGATATACCTGGTATCCTGGCAACCTGTTGCAGAAAGTAACCATTGGGATAGAAGGTGCAAGATTTTCAGCAAAAGATGGCATTGATAGTATCGGTCATACTATTACAGGTGGATTCAATAAGGTTGTTCCTTCACTGCGCGTAACATTCAGAAATAAGGACGTTCGCAGTACGGTTGAAAAATGGCTGGAATGGAAAACCTATATTATCGGCGAACGTAATTTCGGATATAAGGTACCGGTAGGCGATTCGGTGGGTCACCCGTTTGTAAAGCAAACAGAATACCGCTACCTGAACCAGTTGACATTTGGCATTACAGATTACAGGATGTTGTATCCTTATGATGCCGAATTGCAGATCCAGCAGGCGAAAGATTTTTACAGGATCAATGCTACTGCCAATTATCTCTTCAATTATGCCAAAGGCGGCGGTATGCGCATACGTGTATTTGCAGCCAAATTTGGTTATATCGGCAAAGGAGAAAACAGCCTCGGTATTACCCGTTTTCAACCCAAAATGACAGCCGTACGGGGTGAAGAAGATTATACGTACAGTAACTATTTTATCGGTCGCAATGAGTTCAGCGGATTTGCCAGTCAGCAGATCATGAACAGGGATGCAGCTTTAAAACTGCGTTACGACCTGTTTTCAGACCCTCCTGTACGTACCGACAACTGGATTGCTGCCATTAACCTGAATACTACGTTGCCCCAGAAATTGTTTCCGGTAAAACTGCCTTTGCGTTTATTTCTGGATGTAGGTACATATGCAGAATCGTGGAAACGCAATGCTGAATATGGTAAGTTCCTATATGTGGGTGGATTGCAGGTAACCCTGTTCAATGAACTCTTGAATATTTACATGCCGCTGGTATACAGCAAGGCAATGCGTGATAATATTAAAACAGAGAAAGAGGCATTCTCTTTCTGGAAAAGACTTTCTTTCAGTATTGATATACAACGTTTCAACACAAGAAAAATGCTGGGCAAATATGGCTTCTGAGCTATTAATGTCTTTTGGTATTTACAACTACATGGTCTGATGGCCGCACTGCAATACATACAGCGAAAAGATATTGATACTGCCCGGTGGGATACATGTATTGATGAAGCTCCCAACGGACTGATCTATGCCTATGTCTGCTACCTGGACAAGATGGCAAAACACTGGGATGCACTGGTGCTGGGCGATTATGAAGCGGTAATGCCTCTCACCTGGAACAAAAAGTGGAACATCAGTTACCTGTACCAGCCGCCGTTTACGGCATCACTGGGCATCTTTGGCAAACTTCTTACAGAAGAGATTGTGCGGGCGTTTATTGCCGCTATACCGGTGCACTTTAAGCTGATAGAGATCAACCTGAACTATGGAAATATCCTGTCTGCTTCTTCGGAGTTTTCCATCCTGCGCAACAATTACACATTGTCCCTTCATAAAAGCTATGATGAACTGTACAAAGGATACCGTGAAAATATCCGGCGCAATGTGCGGAAAGCAATACAACTGAACTGCCGTTATGAAACCGGTATTGATATAAATGCCATCCTGCAGTTGTCGCACGAACAGATGGGAAAAGTGGCATCAATATCAGAAGAAGATTTCAATAATTTCCGCGATTTATATCAGCAATTGCTGACAAAGGGCCAGGCGCTGTCTTGTGGCGTATATTCCCCGGATGGCATGCTGATCGCTTCCTGTGTATATTTTTTTTCTCATCAAAGGGCTTACTATATCCTGGTTGGTAATCACCCCGATGGCAGGACCATTGGCGCTTCCCATTTTTTAATAGACCGTTTTATTCACGACCATGCAGGGCAAGATCTGTTACTGGATTTTGAAGGCTCCGACATTCGAAATGTGGCTTTTTTCTATAGCAGTTTTGGTGCAGTAGCAGAGATCTATCCTGCATTGCATATCAACAGGCTACCGTGGTATGTGAAGTGGATGAAGTAGCGACGGGATGTGTTGGGGGCGTGGGTTTTAAGACGTTAATCGTGAGTGATTATTGCTATTGCTCATCGCTTATTTCATGCAAAGAAAGCTAAACAAGCAAAGACGCAATCAAAGGAACCGTATTTTGCACTTCGCCCGCATGCACGAGCCAGTCGAACGGGCATTTTCTTTCCGGCTTCCTTGAGCCTTGCCTTTTGCGCCTCAGTGCGTTGCTTCCAGGCTTGTATTTGCTAATACTTAAACACCTCCTTCCTAAACCCCCATCTCCCTTTCCTCCAGAATCTTCTCTGCGATCAGGATATCCAGCGGGCGGGTGATTTTGATGTTGGTGGCATCGCCTTCTGCCAGGTGGATCTTTACACCCAGTCTTTCCACTACACTGGCCTCATCAGTAAAAGACTCTTCGTATTCCTGTTCAAAGGCAGCCTTGATCAGGTCGCTATAAAAAGTTTGCGGGGTTTGTATCAGGCGCACTTTATTCCTGTCAACAATATGGTTACCACCAATGGTTTCAATGCGAACAGAGTCGAAGGCTGTAGTGGCGGGGATGGCATTACCGCGTTCCTGGGCCATGTTATAACAGCGATGGATAAGCTCAGTTGTGAGCAGGCAGCGAACGCCATCGTGAACAAAAACTATGGAATGGTGGTGAATATGGGCGAGACCGTTCTTAACGGAGTGGAAACGAGTTTCTCCTCCTTCGGATATCCAGATACGGTTGGGATGTGAGGTGGTGCGGAGAATCTGCAAGCCCGTATCCATGTGTGCTTTGGGCAAGACCAGGATGATTTCAAGATCGTCGAAGGCTTCCAGAAAAGCAGTAAGTGTGTACCATAGAACCGGTTTTCCGCGAAGCGGTAAAAACTGTTTAGGTATCTGGGTTCCCATTCTTAATCCGGAACCACCGGCAACAACAACGGCGTATTTTTTCATGCCTGGGTGGCTGTTTTAAATGTTAAAAGACTGTTACAGCGTTTGAAATGCTGCAATACAGTACAGAAGTTTTTTAAAAAGGAATGAAACAGAAAGCTGAAAGAAGTCAGAACGTCAGTTGCGGGAAAATGCAATAACAGGACTTCAGACCTCACATTTCAGGTTCCATTGTTATTCGTCATCGCGCAGCAATTCCCTTTCAATTTCTTCCATGTGCAAAATGTCCCAGGCTTCACTTTCGGTAGGGGTAACATTCAATAATTCCAGCAACTCCATTTTGTCCAGTTGCTCTTCCAGTGCGGATTGCAGTTCGCAGATAACAAAGGAAGCATGTTGTTCGTAAAAAGTTTGCTGTAACTTTACCAGGTATTCAGCCGTAGATTCATCTATGGTTTCCACATCTTTAAAGATCACTACCAGGTTTTTAACGTCATTTTGTAAAAAAGGAAGTAAACAATCATCCAATGCTGCTGTCATATTAGCAGTTAAATGGCTTTCCTGGATCGTAATGGCATGGAATTTCTCTCTGGTATCAATTTTGACTTGCATAATACACTTTTCAGCTTGTAAAAGCCGTTAACAGTTAGAGTGAACAGATGTCAAAAATATTTGTTATTATTGTATAACACAACAATTTATAAACAATGGACAACAATTTTTCAGCCCAGGTGAAGGAGATTATTTCGTTTAGCAGGGAGGAGGCTTTAAGGCTGGGGAACGATTTTATCGGCACTGAACATTTGTTGCTGGGATTGATCCGTGAGGGAGAGAATACCGCTGTTCGTATACTCAAGAGCTTCAATGTAGACCTGTATGAGTTGCGTAAAGAGGTTGAAATGGCAGTAAAAGACAAAACCGGTAAAAACATCGCCAACATAAACAGCTTGCCGCTTACAAAGCAGGCGGAAAAGGTTATCAGGGTTACGGTGCTGGAAGCCAAGGCTTTAAAAAGCCCTACGGTGGAAACAGAACACCTGATGCTCTCCATTTTGAAGAACAAGGAAAATATTGCTACACAGATTCTAAATCAATTCGACGTGGATTACGATTTATTCAGAAACGAACTTGGTGTGGTAAAAAGCAACGATGTGCGCAGTGAATATGCTGATGAGAACGAGGATGACTTTGATGAAGAGAAAAAATATTCACAGCAAAAATCTCGTCCCGCAGGAAACACCAAAAGTAAAACGCCGGTGTTAGACAACTTCGGCCGTGATATAACGAGATTGGCAGAAAGCGGAGCCCTTGATCCCATTGTGGGCAGAGAGGCTGAAATTGAAAGGGTATCACAGATCCTTTCACGCCGCAAAAAGAACAATCCGATCCTGATCGGTGAACCGGGTGTAGGTAAAACAGCCATCGTAGAAGGGCTGGCACTGCGCATCGTTCAGCGTAAGGTATCGCGCGTACTGTTCGACAAACGTGTTATTTCGCTTGACCTTGCTGCCCTGGTAGCGGGTACCAAGTACCGCGGACAGTTTGAAGAGCGTATGAAAGCCATTATGAATGAACTGGAAAAGAACCGTGATGTGATCCTGTTCATTGATGAGATCCATACTATTGTTGGTGCCGGTGGTGCCAGCGGTTCACTGGATGCTTCCAACATCTTTAAACCCGCCCTGGCAAGAGGTGAGTTGCAATGCATCGGTGCCTCTACACTGGACGAATACCGCATGTATATCGAGAAAGACGGTGCATTGGATCGTCGTTTCCAGAAAGTGATGGTAGAACCACCAAGTGTGGACGAAACCATCCAGATATTGAACAATATCAAATCCAAATACGAGGATTATCACAACGTTACATACAACCAGGAAGCCATTGATGCCTGCGTTAAGCTGAGTGACCGTTACATTACCGACAGGTTGCTGCCCGACAAAGCCATCGACGTGATGGATGAAGTAGGTGCACGCGTTCACCTGAAGAACATCAATGTACCGAAAGAGATCCTGGATCTGGAGAAAAAGATCGAAGACGTTAAAGTAGAAAAGAATAAAGTAGTGAAGAGTCAGAAATTTGAAGAGGCTGCTTCATTGCGTGATACTGAAAAACGTTTACAGGAAGAGTTGGAAAAAGCCAAAGCAGGCTGGGAAGAAGAAAGCAAACACAAGCGTTATCCCATTGATGAAGATGCGATAGCTGAAGTGGTGAGCATGATGACCGGTATTCCTGTAAAACGCATGGTGCAGGCTGAAACAGAGAAACTGCGCAACATGGCCGAAGAAATGAAAGGCATGGTAGTAGGACAGGATGAAGCGATTGTGAAAGTGGTAAAAGCCATTCAGCGCAACCGTGTTGGTCTGAAAGATCCTAAAAAACCTATCGGAACCTTTATCTTCCTTGGTCCTACAGGTGTAGGTAAAACAGAGTTGGCAAGAGCGCTGGCCCGTCATATGTTCGATTCAGAAGATGCGCTGATCCGCATTGATATGAGTGAATACATGGAGAAATTTACGGTAAGCCGTTTGATCGGTGCACCTCCCGGATATGTAGGCTATGAAGAAGGTGGACAGTTGACAGAAAGAGTACGTCGCAAACCTTACTCTGTAATTCTGCTGGACGAGATCGAAAAAGCACACCCCGATATTTACAATATCCTGTTGCAGGTATTGGACGATGGTCAGTTAACTGACGGTTTGGGGCGCAAAGTTGATTTCAAGAACACGATGATCATCATGACCTCCAACATCGGTGTGCGCCAGTTGAAAGATTTTGGTGAAGGTGTGGGTTTTGCTACCGCAGCACGTACACAGAATGCTGATGAAAACAACAAAGCGGTGATTGAAAAAGCGCTGAAGAGAACCTTCTCGCCTGAGTTCCTCAACCGTATTGATGATGTGATCATCTTCAATTCACTTTCAAAAGATAATATCTTCAACATTATTGATATCCTGATGAAAGGTGTAACCAAAAGGCTTTCCAACCTTGGATTCACACTGGAGCTGACAGAAGAAGCAAAAAGCTTTATTGCAGACAAAGGATACGATCAGCAGTTTGGTGCACGTCCGCTGCACAGGGCCATTCAGAAATACCTGGAAGATCCTCTGGCAGAAGAGATCCTGAACCTGCATATCAAACAGGGTGATGTACTGATGGCAGACCTGGATAAGGAAAATTCCAAGATCAGGTTTACACTGAAGGAATCAACCAAACAGGCTTCAGAAGCATAATTTTTTCCCGGTGAGGGAACAGAGTTGAAATAGATCAATAAGTACGATATTCATTTAAGAGAAAATACTTAAGTCCCGCTATTTGGCGGGACTTTTTATTGATGTGTACACACCATTTTTTCTATATCTCCGTTATAAAAAAGAGAGTCCCTTGGTTACATCTCCCGTACAGGCCGTAGCATTTTCGCAATGCTGATCCCCTGTAAACGGAACATTGTTTTAAATCCAATGCTTACGAAAAGAACCCAGGAAACTCACACGTAGTGAGTCCTTATGTTGTACCACTACATAATTACAAATGCCGCAGTTTTAATTGCGGCATTTGCTTTTTTAAAGTGGTCACAGGGTTTTATGCTTGATGAACAATCTGCGGTATAAAAAATCACGGGTTACGATTTCCCCCACGCATCGTCCTGTATATGTCTGCAACATCTTTTCAGTTCCTTGTACAGAAAATGATGCAGCGGTGGCGTAACATCATTAAAATAGTTGCCTTCCCATAATTGGGCAAACAGGTATTCTACAGCCAGTGTTGACAGCTCTGGATTTCTGACAATAGTATATGCCAGTAACAATAGGTCTTCGGAATAATCATTAGACAATTGCACAAACGCATCGGCATCTTTGTCTTTCAATCGCTGCAACAGAAGCATCTGTTGATTAAAATCAGTAGTGTTCATACGCACAGATACGATGAATGGTTCTGTATATACAGGCTTATGTAAGGTGCAACCTGTAATAATTATATCGTCACAGTTCACAGGCTTAAGGTTTAATGACAATGGTGTAAGACTGTGATATAAATACTGTACAAAAACCATGGCGGGAGGACGAAACTCCCGCCCGGTGTTTTTCTAAACTCTGACTACAACTACTACTAAATCTCAAAAAAATCAGTACTTCAGTTTCAGGATCACCCGCCTGTTCTGTGCACGGCCTGCAGCCGTTTTATTATCAGCCACGGGATTTTCCTGTCCGTACCCGGTAGCAGTGATGCGGGCGGCATCAATGCCTTTTCCAGTTAAATATTGTTGAACAGATTTTGCGCGGTTTTCACTCAGCACCAGGTTTTTGTCAGCTTTACCGGTATTGTCGGTATAACCTTCAATAGCCATCTTCATTGCTGTATCTGCTTTCATCAATACAGCAATTTCATCCAGTCCTTTAAATGATTTGCTGAGCAGTTTGTGACTGCCTGTAGCGAAATACAGGTGTTGTGCGGCAAACTCTGCTTTTTTCTTTACTTCTTCTTTTACTTCAGGACAACCGTTGTTGGCAGCAGTACCTGGCAGATCGGGACATTTATCTTCTTCATCATTCACACCGTCTTTATCACGATCGGGTACGGGGCATCCCTGATAACGGGCAACACCTTTTACATTGGGACATTTATCTTCCTCGTCATTAATGCCATCGCCATCGGTATCAGGAATAGGGCATCCCTGGTAACGTGCCAGCCCTTTCTGGTCAGGACATTTATCATCTTTGTCGGCAATGCCATCGCCATCTCTGTCGGGACAGCCATTTAGTTGCACCAGGCCGGCAACATCAGGACATGCATCCAGGCTATCAGGTACACCGTCTTTATCTCTGTCCTTTACTTCCTGTACTACCGGTAAAGGAGGTAAAGGTTTAGGAGTTTCTTTTTGTTTGGGAGCGCTGATGGTTTGTGTAAAACCCAGTGAATAGAACATGTTGTTGTCCAGGCGTGAACTGTTCATGCTGACACGATAGTTGGCCTGTAAAAAAATATAACCATCACTTTGTGTATTCAGTTGCAGACCACCACCCAGCGGCACATAACCGCTCCAGGCAGTACCATAATTGCCGATACCTACACCGGCAGTAATGAATGGAGAGAAAACATGCTCATCGTTAATAGGACGGGCATGTAAAGAGCCTTCAAATTCGTTGGTATAGTCAGACTTAGAGCCTGTTTTGCTGTAATCTGTAAACAAACCATTATAGCGTAAAGAGAAATCGATCTTTTTGGTGATACCTTTCCAGTACATTACAGAAAAACCGGGATCTACTTTCCCGATCTTGGGTACAGAGGCCGAAAAATCAACCAGGTTGGCACTGAAACCTATTACCGATGGTTTCTGTGCATACGTGACAAGTGTTGACATTAATAAGAAGCCTGTTAAAACTCTTTTCATAAATAATTACTACTGTTTATCTTTTTGGTTAAAAAACGCATAGCTATAACGGGTAGTTCAGTCAATGCTGAACCACAATACAATACCGTCTGAGCAAGGCTTTACCAGCCGGCAATTACAATAAGTTTTGAGGAAAAGGTAAGCACAGCTAACAATCGTCCGGGTAAGAACCCGGTATGAACAAAGTATTTGAACAGATAGACCGTGAAAGGAAAGCAAACGTTTCGCGTGGTAAATATTTTTTTTTACTTTTTTATTTTTTGTATCTTTTTTATAGCAATTACAGGGCAGCATTACATGCAATAAAGATTGTGTTTCAACGGTATCGATAACATTGGTTCAACAATGATCATATTGGTATATAGCCTTACAGCACAGCGTTTCAGCGATTGTATAATTTATGCAAACGTTTGCCTGAAAATGGGTATAAATGCCTGTGGGCTGGTACATCTTTTAAATTAATCAGATATTTGCCTTATGGAACCCCTGCGCAACGCCCCGCCTTTTTTTGAGGTCTTAGCTCAAAAAGCTGCAAAAGGCGATAATCATGCTTTTCAGCAGCTATACGATTCAATCGCCGGCAAGATGTATAGTTTATGTCTTCGGTATGCCGGTAATACCAATGATGCCAATGACTGTTTCCAGGAAGGATTTGTAAAGCTGTACCGGCATCTCGCCGCTTATCGTGGTGAAGGCTCGTTTGAAGGATGGGCCAGAACCATCTTTGTGGGCGTATGTATTGATTACATGCGAAAGAAAAAGAACTTCCTGTCGGTAGTAACCGATGGGCTGGAAGTTTTTGCCGACAACCTTTCAGGGTATGATAAGCTTAATAACGAAGATCTGATGAAGCTGATCCGCAAGCTGCCTGACGGATACAGGGCTGTCATTAACCTGAACCTGGTGGAAGGATATAACCACAAGGAAATAGGAGAGATGCTGAACATTTCCGAAGAAGGAAGCCGTTCGCAATTGTACCGGGCAAGAGTAAGCCTGCAAAAATTATTAAAAGAAACCAATGGCCAATCGATCTGATATATTCAGCCGGTTACAGAGCTATGAAGTGTCACCTCCACAGGAGGCATTTCAGTTGTTGCAGAACAGGCTGCTTGCAGAGAATGCGGCTGTTGTGCAGGAAGGTGTCTGGCATGGTTTGCAGCAACTCAGCATTTCTCCTCCGGAAATATTGCAGGAAAAGATCACGCAGGCAATTGCCGCATTGCCATCATTGATCTGTCTGCAGCAGGTAGCCATACTGCCGCCAACTGGTGTATCTGCACACATACAACAGCAACTGTTCCCCGGAAAGAAACAAACTGGTAAACAATGGCTGCAGGCACGCTGGATAGCTGCTGCTTGTTTAGTGCTGGCACTGGCAGGCTGGGGCATATATTATCTTGGTACGGTAAAACAAACCTTACCTGTTCAGCAACCTGTGGTACAGGCTCCGGTTGCAACACCCCGATCACAGATAGCAGAACAACCTGCAGACAGCAATGCTGCTATTGTAAAGAAAGTATTGCCGCAATACAAAGACTACGATAACAACAGTAATGTAAACTTCTTTAAGAATAACCGTTTTAAAACAGAAGGCGCCTTCATCACAATCACCGATAATGATTTTGTGGTAACATTTGCCAGTTTCAGTTATGATGAACTGCCTGCATTTTTAACCAGCGAAGAAAATAAGGAACAGTTTATCAGGTTGGATCAGTACAGCTATTTTACCATTTCTGAAAATATGGTAGCTATGCTGAAGAAAATGTACCAGACAAAATCAAAAGGTACTCCTACCCGTAGAGCACGTAAAGAAAAAGAAAAGCTGGAGCAATGGAAAAAAGCAGACGAAAAACGGTTTGATCTGCAAAAAGGTAACCCGATGGACCCGATTGACCTGGGTGATTTCCTGTTTAAATAATCAGAACCTATCATGCATGTATATCGCTGTCAATTGTATATGTTTTTCCTGTTGTGCCTGGCATTACAGGTAAACGCTCAACCTGCCAATGCTACTGCAGATGTGCAGGCTGATCTTACTGTTTCATATACCATTGCTGTAAAAGGGAAAAGAAGCAATACCGGTATGGGCGAAGCTTATTCCGGTGGTACCAAAACGCTTTTTGTGAGCAATGAAGTGGTACGCCTGCGGCAGATCAACATGATGCGTATGCAGAATATCTTTATTCTGCCTCCCGGCAATGAACGGCGCAAAGCGGTTATTGTAAAAGAATCCGGTAAGGATAAATACAAAACCTATCTCGATGCCGCACAGTGGAAGCAATACAACCAGAAATATGAAGGTGCTACCTGTCAGTTAAGTGAAGAATATGTAACCATCGCAGGCTATGCCTGTCATAAGGCAATCATTAAATTAACGGACGGCCGTTTCATTACCGCTTATTATACTACATTATTACCACACACTGCAGCCGCTGTTGCTGAACCTGCCTTTGCCTGTGTACCGGGGCTGGTTTTGAAATATGAATACCGGTATAAGAAAAATAGTATCACTTACACTGCAACGTCTGTCAGCCGTCAGCCAATTGATCAGAATATTCTGCGCGTTCCTTCCAAGGGGTATGTGGTGAAATGAGGGAAATTTGAAAATGGGTAGCCCGATTGCTTGATGGTTGAATGGTTGGATTGTGGGGGTACATGAAGTCGGATGTCTGAAATCAGAAAAGGCACAAGAGGCAAGGAACAAGGTTCAAGGCGAAGAGAAGGTTGAAGAAGCTACGAGCTTTGAGCTACGAGTGATGGCCAATACAGTATGAAGGGTTGAAAAGTTGATAAGGGAATAGCCAACTGTTTTTGCGTTAATTAGGTTGAGGGCAAAAACAGCAACGATCACTCACGATTGACGATTCACGACCCTAATCCGGATAGTCCCGCGTCAGGATGTTCATATACTCATCGATCACTTTTTCCATACTGAACCTGCGGATCACCAGTAAACGGCCCTGTTTGCCCATGTGCAGGCGATCTTCTGTAGACAGGTTGATCATTCTCTCCATCTTATCGGCCAGGTCGAACGGGTCATGCATTTTGCAGAAGAAACCGGTAATGTTGTTCTGCACTACTTCCTTACAGCCGCGATTTACAGACGTGATGATGGGCATTTCCATACTGGCAGCTTCCATCAGGCAGCGGGGAATACCTTCGTTATAAAAAGAGGGGAATACAAAACAATCAGCCTGCGTTAACCAGTGACGTACATCTTTGGCAAAACCTTTATAGTGTACGAGACCTTCTTTTTCCCAGTTGTCGAGATCTTCCTGGGTAATGGAGTCCGGGTGGTGTTTTTCAAAAAAACCGATGAGCAGGAACTGAACGTCGTAATTCTTTTTCTTCAGAATGCGGGCTGCGTCTGCATACAGACGAATGCCTTTGCTTTTGAGCAAACGTGTGCTCATGATGAATGTAAAAGGCTGCTCACGTGGTTTTCGTTTGGCAGGGTAGAAATGCTCAGTATTAACACCTTCGCCAGGCAATACCTTTACATTCCTGATGTGTACGATCTTTTCGCTGATGAAAACCTTGGCGTCTTCATTATTCAGGAACCATACTTCGCGGGTTTTACGTAATGCTTTTTTGTACAGCAGTTTTACAATCCGGTACAGCAGGTTCTTGCGTGCAAAAGGATAACCCAGCCCGGTGATCACCGCTACAGAAGGAATGCCGGTAGCAGCGGCAGCCAATGAACCGTAAATATTCGGTTTGGCTACATAGTGAAAGATAAAATCAGGCCGGTGTATGCGGTAAAGCTGTTTTAGCTGACGATAAAAGAAAAGATCGCGGAAAGGATTTTCAGTTTTGTTATCAAAATGAAGCGGAATAAACCGGCAACCGCTGGCTGTAATTTCGGAAGAATATTCATCATCAGGTGCCATTACCAGCACGCGATAACCTTCGGACAGCAGGTGCCTGATAACATCCATGCGGAAATTATACACTGACCACGCGCTGTTGGATACGAAAGCTATCAGTTTATCACAAGTGCGGTATTGCTGCATCCGTTATTATTGGTGTCAAATTTATAGATTTGATGCGGAATTAGCTATAAACCATTGAATCCGCGTGATTTTATGCTCACCTTGATCCTGTTTACTGTTTACACAATATTGCTGGTATATGCCTGGTACAGGTTGGTGCGACGTGCTGCCGTGCCGCTGTCAGCCGGTGAAACAGCACTGGCCATGGCTGTTAAAATAGCAATGGGGTGTTTATATGGCTATATCTTTTGGCATTACTATCAGGGCGATGACACCTGGCAATACCACCACGATTCGCTGGAAGAATACGATAAACTGCTGCACCATACAAAACAGTTCTTTTATGAGCTAACCCCTGCTTCTGCCATTGAAAGCGGCAATACCGCACTGGAAAAACTGCAGGTATATGTAATGAACCTGGAGTACCGGATAACGGTGAAGTTGCTGGGTGTATTCAACATTTTCAGCCGGGGCAGTTACTATATAAACGTAATATTGTTCAACGGCATTGTTTTCTGGGGGCACTACTGGTTGTTCAGCCTGTTGGTGACCTTGTTTCCGGCCAAACGTAAGTGGCTGTACATGGCTGTTTTCCTGTTGCCTGCACCTTTGTTCTGGCTCAGTGGCATACGTGCCGATGGATTCTTGCTTTTTTTTACCACACTTATTTTTCTGCATACCTACCGCTGGCTGCACCTGCAAAAAAGCTGGTCTGTACTATGGATATTGTTGGGATTGATAGGTTTATGGCTTTTTCGCACAGTGACGGTAGGATTGGTCATTCCACCGGTAGTAGCCTGGTATCTTACTGTAAAGGCAAAACGACAGGCAGCACTGGCTTTTGCAAGTGTATATAGCATTGGCATTGTGCTGTTTTTTGGCACCAGCTTATTACCGGGCCCGGTGAGTCTGCCAAAGGTAATTGCCGGGCGGCAGGCTGCCTATTTCGCACTGCAAGCCAATACCCGGGTGCCACTGGATACATTGCAGCCTACGGTTATCAGCTATGCAAAGGTGTTGCCGCAGGCCGTCAATAACACTTTCCTGGAGCCTTATCCATGGAAGGCCAAGGGATTATTGCAGATTGCCACATCGCTGGATAACCTGTTGCTGCTGGGACTAGCTATAGCTCTTTTCTGGCTTCGTAGTCCTGCCTGGAAACAGTCTTTAGCACATCCTGTTTGTATTTCCCTCCTTTGTTTTGCTATATCCCTTTACCTGTTGATCGGTTACATGGTGCCTTTTCCGGGGGCTATTGCCCGGTATAAGATCATCGGGTCGTTATTTCTGTATTGTCTGGTAGTGATCGCTGCCCGTAAGCGAGATGTTAATGAAACGAATTATGAAAAAAAATAATATTTTGTTATTTGGCCGAAATTGAGTATTTTATTGAATAATAATCAGTGAGATACCAGTTTTTTCACATTTTGTCCAATATTATTGTATCACAGGTTAAAAAATTTTTTAAACTGCCTATTTCTCGTTTATTTGCACACACTTAAAATTGTTGTTTAATGGAATCTTTACGTTTTAAAGCAATCAACGACCTCACTGTTAACCCAAGCGGCGTGACTGTAGAAGGTTCTGCCAAAATTACCGGCATCTTCGGGGAGAATGTATTTACCCTGAAAACGGCCCGCGAATTCTTAAGTGATGAAGCATATAAAAGCCTGCTGGCTTCTATTAAAGGAAGCAAGAAAATTGACCGCGTGATGGCAAACCAGATCTCTGCCGGATTGCGTCAATGGGCTGAAAGCAAAGGCGTAAGCCATTTCACCCACTGGTTTCAACCATTAACCGGTACTACTGCTGAAAAGCATGATTCGTTTTTCACCATTAAGGGTGATGGTACACCTATTGAGCAATTTGAAGGTGATGCATTAATACAACAGGAGCCTGACGCTTCTTCTTTCCCCAGCGGCGGTATCCGTGCTACTTTCGAGGCCCGTGGTTATACTGCATGGGATCCTTCTTCTCCTGCCTTTATTATGGAGATCGGTTATGGAAAAACATTGTGTATACCTACCATCTTCGTTTCTTATACCGGTGAAACGCTGGACTATAAAGCTCCGCTGCTGAAATCACTGGAAACACTGAACAAAGCTGCTTTAGACGTATGTCATTATTTCGATAAAAATGTTACCAAAGTAACTGCTACCCTGGGTTGGGAACAGGAGTACTTTGTAATTGACGAGGCGCTGTTCAATGCACGTCCTGACCTGGTAATGGCTGGTCGTACTGTATTTGGTCATGAGCCTGCAAAAGGCCAGCAACTGGAAGATCACTATTTCGGTTCTATTCCTGAAAGAGTGTATGCTTTCATGCGCGATTTTGAAACTGAATCATACAAACTGGGTGTTCCTTTAAGAACCCGTCACAACGAGGTGGCTCCTGCACAGTTTGAGTGTGCACCCATCTATGAAGAAGTAAGTGTGGCAGTGGATCACAACACCCTGTTGATGGATATCATGGATCGTGTGGCACGTCGTCACAGACTGCGCGTGTTACTGCACGAAAAACCGTTTGCCGGCATCAATGGCAGCGGTAAGCACAACAACTGGAGTATGGCTACCGATACCGGCGTAAACCTGCTTGCTCCCGGTAAAACTCCCAAGACCAACCTGATGTTCCTGACGTTCTTCGTGAACACCATCAAGGCGGTACATGATTATTCTGACATCCTGCGTGCTGCTATTGCATCAGCGGGTAATGATCATCGCCTGGGTGCAAATGAAGCACCTCCAGCCATCATTTCTGTATTCATTGGTCAATACCTGTACAAAGTGCTGGCTGATGTTAAAGAACGGGTAGGTGGTAAATTTGATGAGCAGGACGAAGCGATCCTGAAACTGGATCTGCACCGCAGTATTCCTGAACTGTTGCTTGATAATACTGATCGTAACCGTACTTCTCCTTTTGCGTTCACCGGTAATAAATTCGAGTTCCGTGCAGTAGGCTCCAGTGCTAACTGTGCCAACGCAATGACCTCTCTGAATACCATCATGGCAGAAACACTGAAGAAATTCAAAAAAGATGTGGACGCCCTGATTGAAAAAGGTGAGAAAAAAGAGATCGCTATCATGCATGTTATCCGCGAGTATGTGGTAAGCAGCGAAAAAGTATTGTTTGAAGGTGACGGTTACAGCGACGAATGGCACCATGAAGCTGAAAGACGTGGTTTGCCTAACGTACGCACTACACCGCTGGCGCTGGATGCTATGGTGACAGACAAAGCAAAACACCTGTTTGAAAGCAATAACGTACTGAGCCATGTAGAGCTGGAAGCACGTCATGAAATAGAACTGGAAAAATATATCAAACGTGTACAGATTGAAAGCCGTATTATGGGCGAATTGTGCACCAGTCATATTTTACCTGCTGCTATCAAATACCAGAACCTGTTGGTAAGCAATATCAAAGGTTTGAAAGAAGTGGGACTGCCGGAAAGCAGTTATGCAAACCAGAAAGCGATCCTGGAAAAAATATCAGAACACATCAATAAAGTGAGTGCCCTGGTAGAAAAAATGATCGAAGCACGCAAGACCTGCAATGCCATGACCGATACCCGCACCAAGGCTATCGCTTACCAGAGCCAGGTAAAAGACGCGTACTTTGACGCCATCCGCTACAGCGTAGACAAACTGGAACTGCTGGTAGCAGATGATTACTGGGTACTGCCTAAATACCGTGAAATGTTGTTCCTGAGATAGTGAATGGAGAATAGTCAATGGTCAATAGTGAATTGGTAGCTGTTGCATTGAAAATTCAGGAACTTAAATCATACAAAAGCCTCTTCTGCTGACCCGGAAGAGGCTTTTGCTTTTCTGTGATAAAGTGGGATGGGATAGATTATCTGCCGTAAAAGGATATTAATTGTTTTGCACTCTTTCTTTTTCCCGTAGATACACGAAGAACATAAGTGCAGAAAAAATAAGCAGCAAATAGTTGTTGTTGGTAATAAAGTTATATGCACCTCCCGCAAGAAATAATATGGTAAACAAAAGATACACGTTACGCATATCATATTTGTGAGCTGTAAAAATGTAATCGATATCTTCCTGTGTATACCCTTCATTTATCAGTTCCTCAACAATTTCACCCTGGGGCTCGCCTTTTTTCAGCCGTGTTTTGATCTCGTTTATTTTTTGAGGTGTAACCATAGCAGTAAATATATATAAAATATGAAGTAGTCTGCCTTACGAAGCCGGTTCGTAGCTTGTATGCATCCGATTTCTCCATTTCCTGATAGTGTATTTCTTTTATCATTCTCTCTCTTCAGCCTTGTGCCTTCCATACGGTTTCCCGTACTATTGATACTAACTGTTTAAGTACATTAGAACCCGGATTCAGGACCCGGGAATATAAAAATTGACTTTCCTCAAATAAATGATGTAGGAGGGCAATTGTTTTTGTTTGCCTGAAACTTCGAGTATATTTAATGTTAGTACAATTTCATCCAGCCAGGCAGGGTTACCTGAAGACGGTAGCTGATTTTTTATTATTAAACCTCTAAAAAAACTGCGCTATGCTTTCACCTGCCAAGAAAAGCAAGCTGTTGCTGGCTTTAAAAAACTACCGGAAGAAATTCCTGGAACGTGATCTGACAGAACTGGATGAATCGGGTACCCGCCTGATGATCAATAGTTTTCTGTCGGAAGTATTGGATTACCTGCCTATAGAAGAGATCAGAACGGAATATATGATCAAAGGTACCTATGCTGATTACATGATCCAGATGGGCGGTATACGTCATTTTCTGATAGAAGTAAAAGCCTATTCGTTACAGTTATCTGAAAAACACCTGCGCCAGGCGGTGAATTATGGCGCCAATGAAGGCATTGAATGGGCATTGCTGACCAATGGGAAACAGTTTGACTTTTACAAGATCATTTTCGGACAGCCTATCGGGGAGAGAAAGATCTTTTCTGTTGATCTTAGTAATGGGCCTAATCTGAAACATGATGCCGAGTTTATACAATACCTGCACAAAGATGCCGTATTAAAGAAAAGTCTGAAACAACTGTGGAGCAGGTGCGAAGCGCTGGACCCGGTGAATGTGGCGGGCATTATCTATTCAAAAGAAGTATTGGCGGTAATTAAAAAGCTGGTAAAGAATAAATACTGTGAGAAATGTGATGACGAAGAGATCGTAAAATCATTGAATCGCATTGTACAGGAAAAGATAGACCCGGATGTTATAAAACCCTATAAAACGGGCAAAGCCCAGACCAAAACAAAGAAAGCTACAAAATCTGGTGAAGCAATAGTACATGTGCCTGTAGTGGATATTACGGTAACGGATAGCGAGAGCGGACAGGAAGCAGTGTTGGGGTGAAATAAAACAAGGTTGATAAAAACAAAAGCCCCACCAAAGCAGGGCTAAGAAATTCTTCGGCTTATAGCCTTATTGTGATTTGCAGTGTGAATATAAGCAAATCACAGCATACACTCTACATAATGCTATGAATTGTGTAAAAATAAAAAGGTCAAGTGATTTACTCGGCTATGGGTTTGGAAGCCATAACCAACATTTTGTACCAAATGTTTAACCTTTCGAGCAAAGATAGTATATTTGATTTATAGTAGAGTGTATGAGTCCAATTTTAGGTATAAAAATTGATAAAAAATGAAAATCTTGGGAATAGACTTGGGAAGTAATTCTTTAGGATGGGCAATAAGAAATACTGATTTAACCGGAAGTCAAATTGAAAAATTTGGTGTTTTGACATTTAATAAAGGAGTTGGTGTTGGAAAAACTGGTGAATATTCCTACGCGGCAGAACGGACTAAAAAGCGTTCTACACGCCGTTTATATCAATCACGAAAGTATAGGCTATGGGCTACACTCGAACGTTTAATATCGGAGGGGTATTGTCCGTTGTCCATTGAAAAATTAAACAGGTGGAGACATTATAACAAAGAAGAAGCTATTAAGAATAATAATGCAGGTAGAGTATATCCCATTGAGGATTTAGCTTTTGATGCGTGGATAAAGCTTGATTTTAATAATGATGGAAAGCCTGATTATACAAGTCCTTATCAGTTAAGAAAAGAACTAGCTGAAACAAAATTAGATTTTGCTAAAGAAGAAAATCGTTTCAAATTAGGAAGGGCATTGTATCACATAGCGCAACGAAGAGGTTTTAAAAGCAGTCGAAAGAGTACTGATGATACGAAGGAGAAAGAAACAATCGATAGTGATGTATTAGATTTACAATATTCTGAAAAAAAGAAAAATAAAAGAATTATTGAAGAATTTAACAAGTATCCAGAGGCTAAAACTATCGGTTGGCTTTTTGCCCTTTTAGAAAAAGACAAAGCCAGAATTCGTGAAAGTATTGCTCAGTATGCTATTAGAGAAAATTATAAAGAAGAAATAAAATACATGTTCCAATTTCAGAACCTGAAATTGGAACATCCTCTTTATATTAAATTGGTAGAGACTGGCAAGAATAGAAATGATGGAAGCATCTTTTATAAACGTCCATTACGTTCGCAAAAGGGATTAGTCGGTAAATGTACATTAGAGCCCAAGAGATACAGAGCTCCGATCAGTCATCCTGCTTTTGAGACTTTCAGGGCTTGGACATTTTTGAACAATATTAAATATAAAGATGCAGGTGATAAGAATTCTCTTTGGAATCCTTTACCACTTGAATTGAAAAAGGAAATCTATGATGATAAGTTTTTTAGGAAATCAAAATCATATTTCCCTTTCTCGGAGATAATAGATTTTGTAAAAGCGAAGGGAAATAATTGGGAGTTGAATTATAAGCCTAAGACAACTGTAACCGGCTGCCCGGTTTCAGCAAGATTGAAAGATATTTTTGGGGATAATTATTTGTCCATAAAAATATCTAAAGAAAAGGCCTCTAAAACTAATAAAACATACTATGATATAGAAGATATCTGGCATGTTTTATTTAACTACGAAGATCAGGAATATGTATCTGCATTTGCAGAGCAAAAACTAAAGCTTGAGCCTGAAAAAGTAAAACAATTTGTAATTGCTTGGAATGCTCTGCCTGTCGGATATGGGATGCTAAGCATTAATGCTATCAATAAAATAAATAGATTTCTAGTGAAAGGGTTGATTTATACAGAGGCCGTTTTGCTGGCTAATATCCCTGAGATTATTGGTGAAGAATTATGGATAGGTAATGAAAATTTCTTTCTTCAAAACATAGGTGATGTTATTGATGAAAACAGGCTGCAAAAAACAGTACTGAATATTGTAAATACTCTTGTCTCAAAGCATAAAAACCTTGATTCAAATGAAAAATTTGGTGTAAAAAATAATAACTATAAGTTGGATGATAGCGATCATAGGGAAGTCAATGTTGCTATTGAAGAACAATTTGGTGCAAATAGATGGAGCGAATTTACAGAAGATAAAAAGCAGCAAATTTTTAATGCTGTAAAAGATTGCTATCAGGCATATTTTATTACTTCGGGGTTAACAAGAAAGGATATTAATGGTGAACGATATTTTGAAGTTCATTCATGCAAGGGGAAATATTACAAAACTGACTCTGGCTATTATCGTTTACCTAAACTGATTGATACGCTGGGCGAATTTTTACAATTAAACTTTGGTGTTGAAGATAAATCGCTTCATAAAATTTATCATCCTTCTGAAATAAATGTTTATCCGCCAGCAAAACCAGTAAACGGATTTTTGAAATTAGGTAGTCCTAAAACGGGCTCATTTAAAAATCCAATGGCAATGCGTGCGTTACATGAGTTACGTAAGCTGATAAATTATTTAATTGAAATCAATCAAATAGATAGCGATACAAGAATTGTGGTAGAAGTAGCAAGAGAACTGAATGATGCCAATAAGCGTTGGGCTATTGAAACGTGGCAAAGGCAGCGTGAAGCTGAAAATCAGGAATTTGCGAAGGCAATTGAACAGCTTTTAAACGAGGAAAAAGAAATTGTCGCAGATGCCAAAAACAACAATGATATCGATAAGGTAAGATTATTTTACGAACAGAACACTGAACAAACGCTTCCTTCTGTTATTGAAGCTGAAAATGATAAAAGCAAAAAGAAAAGAGATGTTTTTAAAGATGAATCTGTAAGGTGGAACGGACATGGAAAGAATCTTATTGATAAGTACAGGTTATGGAAAGAACAAGGATACCGGTGTATGTATACAGGGAAAATTATCACCCTTGCGGACTTATTTAAAGAAGGCGTAATTGATTTTGAACATACAGTTCCAAGAAGTAAATCATTTGATAATTCATTAGCAAATCTTACAGTCTGTTATCATGATTATAATCGTACAATAAAGAAAAATCAGATACCAACACTGTTGAGCAATTATGATAAAGATTATGATTTTGGGGGTAAAGTTGGAGCTTGTACTGCAATCTTTCCGAGGTTAGATGCATGGAAAGAAAAAGTGGAACGTATAAGGCAGCAAATTGATTTTTGGACAACAAAATCAAAAAGGGCAATAGACAAACAATGGAAAGATGATGCCATTAGGCAGCGTCATTTATGGAAAATGGAGCTGGATTATTGGCAAAATAAGTTTGACAGATTTACTATTACTGAAATTACAACCGGCTTTAAGAACAGTCAAAAAATAGATACCCAGCTTATTTCAAAATATGCTTTTCATTATCTCAAAACTTATTTTGAGAAAGTGGATGTACAAAAAGGGAGTATCACAGCTGAGTTTAGAAAGATTTATAGGTTACAGGCCCCTGATCAGAAAAAAGATAGGAGTAAGCATTCCCATCATGCCAAAGATGCGGCTGTACTAACATTTATACCAACTGCAGCAAAAAGAGATGCAATTCTTGAAAAATATTATGAGGCAAAGGAAAATAATCTGCCATTTACAGAGGTAGAGCCATATAAGGGATTTAAACGTGAGTTTATCTGGAATATTGATGACACTGTTTTGGTTAATAACATTACTAATAACCAGTCGATTACACCGGCAAAACGTAAGGTGAGAAAAAGAGGGAAAGAGCAATTTATTCCTGGAACTAATAATACAATGTGGGCAACGGGCGATAGTGTAAGAGGGCAGTTACACCAGGAAACCTTTTACGGAGCAATAAAACCTGCAAAGCGAGACGATAAAGGAATTGTTCAAAAAGATGAGAATGGAAAATTTGTACAAGAAGAAAAAGTAAAGTATGTAGTAAGAGTTCCTTTTCAGTTTAAGAAAGACACAAATACACCCGGTTTTAAAACTTTAGAGGAAATACAAAAACAAATAGTGGATGAAGGCTTAAAAAAGCAAATTGAAAAACAAGTACAACAATCTGGGGGATTAAAAGAAGCATTTGAAAAAGGAATTTATTTGTTGGATAAAAATGGTAAGCCGCATGGAAATAAGATAAGGCATATTCGTGTATGGGCAAGCGTTTCCGACCCTTTAAAAATTAAGAAACAAACAAATATTTCTAAAATAAAAAGCCAGGAATACAAACAGTATTATTGGGCGGCCAATGCAACAAATAGTTATTTTGCTTTATATAAAGGAGATGGGAAAAAAGGGTTTGCTTTTAGAAGTCTTTTTGAAACGGCTAAGGTTATTTCTGTCAATCGGATTAAAAGTCCCCGAGATTTATTTGAACCACTAATGAGTATATCTAAAGGAAAGGGAACAATTGAATTGCCTCTTGCCTATGTGTTAGAAGTAGGAGTTAAGGTTCTTTTTTTGAAGGAAGAAAGTGAGAGTTTAGAAACTTTGCCCAATACTGAGTTATTGAAAAGGCTTTACGTTTACACAAATTTTGAGAAAGATGGAAGACTAAATTTTAAATACCATTTAGAAGCTAGAAATAAAATAGAAGATGAATATAGGGATTCTGAAATTGATTTCAATGATCCGAAACCAACACTTAGATTTAGCTATGCTAAATATAGTTTTTGGGTTGAAGGCTATGATTTCAAGATAGAAATAGATGGAACAATAAAATGGACAAATTAGCTGGTATTTCATCCATAATAAAGCTGTTAAAAAGGGTGAATAGTCTATCTGAATGATTGCTCTAAGTGATATGAGAAATCTTCCCAATTGCATGTATTGATTGCCGTCTATACTGGATATCGGGTGAATAGAATGGTTGTAAAAATGGGAAGATGTTCATGAATGACAAGTATAAATAAGCAGTTGAGAGGTTTGGAATTTTAAGCTAATAATATGATCAAGCGTACATTATATTTTGGAAACTCCGCTTATCTGAAAACAGCTAATGAGCAGCTTGTAATAGAAATGCATGATAGCGGAGAAACCAAAACTGCACCTATTGAGGATATTGGTTTGCTGATACTGGATCATCAGCAGATAACTGTTACACAGGCTTTACTGGCAAAACTGCTGGCTAATAATACGGCAGTGATCACCTGCGATGCCACACATCACCCGACTGGTATGATGCTAAACCTGGATGGCAACAGCCTGCAAAGCCAGCATTTCCAGGCGCAGGTAGAAGCTTCTGCACCGCTCAAAAAACAACTCTGGCAACAAACAATAATAGCGAAGATCTGTAACCAGGCTGCTTTACTGGAAATACAACGGCAGGAAAACAAGCTGTTGCTGAACTATGCCAAAGAAGTGAAAAGCGGGGATGGTGATAATCATGAAGCCAAAGCTGCTGCCTATTACTGGAAACGGGTATTTCCTGATTTCCTGGAATTCCGGCGTGAACGTTATGGTCCTCCACCCAATAACCTGCTGAATTACGGGTATGCTATTCTCAGGGCTGCGGTTGCCAGGAGTTTGACGGCATCCGGCCTGTTACCAACACTGGGTATTTTTCACCGTAATCAATACAACGCTTATTGCCTGGCAGACGATATTATGGAACCCTACCGCCCGTTTGTGGATAGACAAGTATGTGCTATTGTACGGGGAAATGGCCGGTTCCTGGAAATGACACCAGGCATGAAAAAAGAGTTACTGGCAGTGTTGGCGATGGACGTACAGATCGATGGGCAAAAAAGCCCGCTGATGAACGCTGTACAGCGCACTACAGCCAGCCTGGCTAAATGTTTTGAAGGGAAGTCCAGGAAGTTGCTATATCCCGAACTGATATGAATAGTGTAGGGCTCTTATATTCACCTTTCGAAGGGAATGGGGGCTTTGAACGCCTGAATGCTTACCGCATTATGTGGGTACTGGTATTTTTTGACCTGCCGACCGAGACTAAAAAGGACAGGAAACAGTATGCTGTATTCCGTAAAAAGATACTGGCAGATGGTTTCCAGATGTTCCAATTCAGCATGTACATACGGCATTGCAGCAGCCGGGAAAATTCAGAAGTACATATCAAACGGGTAAAAAACATTCTGCCACCCAAGGGGCATGTGGGCATTATGTGTGTGACAGACAAGCAGTTCGGCATGATGGAGATATTCAGGGGCAGAGATGCCGTAGAGGCCCCGGAAACTGTACAGCAACTGGAGCTTTTTTAGCGGATTGACTTTAAAATAGCGAAAACCAGGTTAATAGGAATAAAAAAACGGGTTGGAAGACCCGTTTTTTTATTCTGTATCCGGCCTGAAATGCAGTCTGGATAAGGTTTTTCTGTAATTCAGTTGTGCAAGAACTAATGTACAGAATAATTTGAAAGCAAATCACAACCAATAAGCAGAGGTTCTGCCTGTGTGCCGAGTTGTGCAAGAACTAATGTACAGAATAATTTGAAAGCAAATCACAACAAAAAGCTGAAGGGTTGTACATGAGAGGTTGTTGTGCAAGAACTAATGTACAGAATAATTTGAAAGCAAATCACAACTGAAAAGGCTAAGGATATTATCAACACTGTGTTGTGCAAGAACTAATGTACAGAATAATTTGAAAGCAAATCACAACTACCCAGGCTAAGATATTCGCGGACAAATTGTTGTGCAAGAACTAATGTACAGAATAATTTGAAAGCAAATCACAACTGTCGCCTATAATGCTACATTTGTAAATAGGTTGTGCAAGAACTAATGTACAGAATAATTTGAAAGCAAATCACAACGGGTACGTCCGGGTTGATCTGAAAGAAATTGTTGTGCAAGAACTAATGTACAGAATAATTTGAAAGCAAATCACAACTCTTTTCCTTACGCTTCACGCCTTCGGGCTGTTGTGCAAGAACTAATGTACAGAATAATTTGAAAGCAAATCACAACGAAGGCCGGGGCGCTATTCCCGGCCAGTTTGGTTGTGCAAGAACTAATGTACAGAATAATTTGAAAGCAAATCACAACGTTCGACGGTCGAGCAACGGGCATAACGAGTTGTGCAAGAACTAATGTACAGAATAATTTGAAAGCAAATCACAACACTGCCCATGCATGAAGATCATTGCCATAAGTTGTGCAAGAACTAATGTACAGAATAATTTGAAAGCAAATCACAACGGAGAACTGGAAAGTTTCCCGGAAAAAGTAGTTGTGCAAGAACTAATGTACAGAATAATTTGAAAGCAAATCACAACCGATGCGTTCAGGCCATTTAAAGAGACTGTGTTGTGCAAGAACTAATGTACAGAATAATTTGAAAGCAAATCACAACTGTTAGGGTCTTTATCATCAAGATCCAATGGTTGTGCAAGAACTAATGTACAGAATAATTTGAAAGCAAATCACAACTCCCGTATCGAAGGCATGGGCAGCCTTACCGTTGTGCAAGAACTAATGTACAGAATAATTTGAAAGCAAATCACAACCGTATTGGTTTAAGCGCCTGCGTGTGCGGTGTTGTGCAAGAACTAATGTACAGAATAATTTGAAAGCAAATCACAACTATGGAATACCTGGTTACAGAGGTATGCAAGTTGTGCAAGAACTAATGTACAGAATAATTTGAAAGCAAATCACAACCCTTTAACGATCCTGCATCAACGAATCCATGTTGTGCAAGAACTAATGTACAGAATAATTTGAAAGCAAATCACAACTGGGTCTGTATTGTCTCAGGTGATTAATAGTTGTGCAAGAACTAATGTACAGAATAATTTGAAAGCAAATCACAACGGTCTGCGCCTGCATGAACAAGCTGGCCATGTTGTGCAAGAACTAATGTACAGAATAATTTGAAAGCAAATCACAACGTGGTGAACAGTTGGAATAACACAAAGGCAGTTGTGCAAGAACTAATGTACAGAATAATTTGAAAGCAAATCACAACGCAGTCACGACTCCGGTTGCATCGCCGGCAGTTGTGCAAGAACTAATGTACAGAATAATTTGAAAGCAAATCACAACCCCGGCATGGTTGCCCAGCTTTCATACACAGTTGTGCAAGAACTAATGTACAGAATAATTTGAAAGCAAATCACAACTAAATAGTCTTTTGAGGCCAGTTTCGGCTGGTTGTGCAAGAACTAATGTACAGAATAATTTGAAAGCAAATCACAACTCCTCATTTTCTTTTCTTCCTAGTGGCCTTGTTGTGCAAGAACTAATGTACAGAATAATTTGAAAGCAAATCACAACAGAGAACAAGTATAACCTTACTTATGATGAGTTGTGCAAGAACTAATGTACAGAATAATTTGAAAGCAAATCACAACCGTATGGTTGGGCACATCTATCGGTAGTCAGTTGTGCAAGAACTAATGTACAGAATAATTTGAAAGCAAATCACAACACCTGATGATTATCACTTCAACACTACTTCGTTGTGCAAGAACTAATGTACAGAATAATTTGAAAGCAAATCACAACCGCAACCCGCTGGCTATCCTGTTCGGGCTTGTTGTGCAAGAACTAATGTACAGAATAATTTGAAAGCAAATCACAACACCACGGGGTAAACCCCCAAACAGGTGCGCGTTGTGCAAGAACTAATGTACAGAATAATTTGAAAGCAAATCACAACATTACATGGCGCACGAAGTTCAGCCCTGAAGTTGTGCAAGAACTAATGTACAGAATAATTTGAAAGCAAATCACAACTAATTAAGGGCATGGCATACGAGCAAAAGGTTGTGCAAGAACTAATGTACAGAATAATTTGAAAGCAAATCACAACCCAACTGCATACCCTGGAACCAGAACCCGAGTTGTGCAAGAACTAATGTACAGAATAATTTGAAAGCAAATCACAACCGCGGCTGGGTAGCCTGGAACCCGCTATACGTTGTGCAAGAACTAATGTACAGAATAATTTGAAAGCAAATCACAACTTAAAGACAAAGGGTTTGCCGCTATGTACAGTTGTGCAAGAACTAATGTACAGAATAATTTGAAAGCAAATCACAACTCCAATGTGGTACAGAAACCATAAGGGCGGGTTGTGCAAGAACTAATGTACAGAATAATTTGAAAGCAAATCACAACTTGCAGCAGTATTACCGAAACTTCGTTTACGTTGTGCAAGAACTAATGTACAGAATAATTTGAAAGCAAATCACAACTTTCAACGGCCAGGCGCTTATTGCGGATTTGTTGTGCAAGAACTAATGTACAGAATAATTTGAAAGCAAATCACAACACTTTGCAATTTCTTCCTTTGTGAAAACCTGTTGTGCAAGAACTAATGTACAGAATAATTTGAAAGCAAATCACAACTAATAGCGGATAGCTGCCCCGGTGGTTCGGTTGTGCAAGAACTAATGTACAGAATAATTTGAAAGCAAATCACAACTCGAACGACTTAGGTACAGGGGACTGCGGCGTTGTGCAAGAACTAATGTACAGAATAATTTGAAAGCAAATCACAACAGTTCGGCCACCGTGGCTTCCTGGTTCTTAGTTGTGCAAGAACTAATGTACAGAATAATTTGAAAGCAAATCACAACAGTCTATGGTTTGCCTTTTATTAGCTGAAAGTTGTGCAAGAACTAATGTACAGAATAATTTGAAAGCAAATCACAACCTGTAACCGTTCGCCTGTTCCGGGTTTTCCGTTGTGCAAGAACTAATGTACAGAATAATTTGAAAGCAAATCACAACGCGCAGACTGTTACCACCACGGACAGCAAGTTGTGCAAGAACTAATGTACAGAATAATTTGAAAGCAAATCACAACTATCTTGTCCAGGTGCGCCAATGTCGCCGCGTTGTGCAAGAACTAATGTACAGAATAATTTGAAAGCAAATCACAACCATACAACGAGGCGGACCGGCAGTATTTGCGTTGTGCAAGAACTAATGTACAGAATAATTTGAAAGCAAATCACAACGGCTGTTAATTTTTTCGTAGTCAATGACGAGTTGTGCAAGAACTAATGTACAGAATAATTTGAAAGCAAATCACAACCGCAACCCGCTGGCTATCCTGTTCGGGCTTGTTGTGCAAGAACTAATGTACAGAATAATTTGAAAGCAAATCACAACTGCGAAGATCGGGCTGGCTCCGCGTTCAGGGTTGTGCAAGAACTAATGTACAGAATAATTTGAAAGCAAATCACAACCGCAAGTCATCAAAGGCGGAAATTCAAAGAGTTGTGCAAGAACTAATGTACAGAATAATTTGAAAGCAAATCACAACGTGAGTCGCTTTTTTTATCGCAAAGACTTTGTTGTGCAAGAACTAATGTACAGAATAATTTGAAAGCAAATCACAACTGCAGGAAGAATATTGCTAGGTAGTTATCAGTTGTGCAAGAACTAATGTACAGAATAATTTGAAAGCAAATCACAACTATCAGAACACAAGAAAGCCTGAACCGTTGGTTGTGCAAGAACTAATGTACAGAATAATTTGAAAGCAAATCACAACACTGGCGGGTCGTCAAAACCAATGGTTTCTGTTGTGCAAGAACTAATGTACAGAATAATTTGAAAGCAAATCACAACGGGCGTAGTTCGGCTCTTTAACGATCGTGTGTTGTGCAAGAACTAATGTACAGAATAATTTGAAAGCAAATCACAACTTTGTGATTGTAACACCTTTCATTCCGAAAGTTGTGCAAGAACTAATGTACAGAATAATTTGAAAGCAAATCACAACACCCGGCTGAAGTTGCCCTGTATGACTGTGTTGTGCAAGAACTAATGTACAGAATAATTTGAAAGCAAATCACAACGATAGCATCATGCGCAACATTGCTGCCGATGTTGTGCAAGAACTAATGTACAGAATAATTTGAAAGCAAATCACAACAACAGCAGGAAGAAGGTGTAGATCATAATGTTGTGCAAGAACTAATGTACAGAATAATTTGAAAGCAAATCACAACTACACCGGCATCGTATTGCCGGTAAAACGAGTTGTGCAAGAACTAATGTACAGAATAATTTGAAAGCAAATCACAACGCGCGTGCAATGGCTGAACAGTGGGGGTAGTTGTGCAAGAACTAATGTACAGAATAATTTGAAAGCAAATCACAACATTCGGCATGATCACCTTCTCTGTTTCTTTGTTGTGCAAGAACTAATGTACAGAATAATTTGAAAGCAAATCACAACAGCTGCAACCGTTCGCCCAAAGATAAAGTGTTGTGCAAGAACTAATGTACAGAATAATTTGAAAGCAAATCACAACCGAATCGGATGTGCACTGCGTTCCCATGTGGTTGTGCAAGAACTAATGTACAGAATAATTTGAAAGCAAATCACAACTATAACCAGCATTTTCCGCCCTCCAGAAGAGTTGTGCAAGAACTAATGTACAGAATAATTTGAAAGCAAATCACAACTATCAGAAGACGATAAAAATTCTCAACTCAGTTGTGCAAGAACTAATGTACAGAATAATTTGAAAGCAAATCACAACTAGGTAGTTTTTATTTTCTAAAAAATAACCGTTGTGCAAGAACTAATGTACAGAATAATTTGAAAGCAAATCACAACGTATGACCCTCTTTTATCGGCTGATAAGGTGTTGTGCAAGAACTAATGTACAGAATAATTTGAAAGCAAATCACAACACATACGCAGACATACTTAACAACTACGCCGTTGTGCAAGAACTAATGTACAGAATAATTTGAAAGCAAATCACAACTCAGGCGAGGAACGAATACAAGCGATCAACGTTGTGCAAGAACTAATGTACAGAATAATTTGAAAGCAAATCACAACCATAGTTGAGCGATACAAAACGAAAATGAAGTTGTGCAAGAACTAATGTACAGAATAATTTGAAAGCAAATCACAACAGGAGGAAGTTATGTAGAAGTTACCGCACCGTTGTGCAAGAACTAATGTACAGAATAATTTGAAAGCAAATCACAACAGTGCATCATTACGTATTTGGTCAGGAAAGGTTGTGCAAGAACTAATGTACAGAATAATTTGAAAGCAAATCACAACGCTTGGAGCATATTAACGACCTATCATTTGTTGTGCAAGAACTAATGTACAGAATAATTTGAAAGCAAATCACAACTTGTGAGTTTAAACCGCATAAGACAAACTGGTTGTGCAAGAACTAATGTACAGAATAATTTGAAAGCAAATCACAACTACAGGGTCATTGCAAATCAAGGTAGCACAGTTGTGCAAGAACTAATGTACAGAATAATTTGAAAGCAAATCACAACCCTGCATCTCCTTAAACTTTGTCAGCATATGTTGTGCAAGAACTAATGTACAGAATAATTTGAAAGCAAATCACAACTTTTCAACGGCTAAAAGCATCAACAGGATCGTTGTGCAAGAACTAATGTACAGAATAATTTGAAAGCAAATCACAACTCCCGGCTGTCAGGCGACTTTCAGCGTTTGGTTGTGCAAGAACTAATGTACAGAATAATTTGAAAGCAAATCACAACTGTACCGGATGATGTAGCGCAGGTCTTCATGTTGTGCAAGAACTAATGTACAGAATAATTTGAAAGCAAATCACAACTATCAGAGTCTATGCAACTTCCGGAGAACAGTTGTGCAAGAACTAATGTACAGAATAATTTGAAAGCAAATCACAACCCCTGGCGTGTTGCTTTTGCGCTACAGGAGGTTGTGCAAGAACTAATGTACAGAATAATTTGAAAGCAAATCACAACCTCAACGTAGAAGGAGGTTGATTATAATTGTTGTGCAAGAACTAATGTACAGAATAATTTGAAAGCAAATCACAACCGACCTGAAGCAGCAGGCTTGGGAACAACTGTTGTGCAAGAACTAATGTACAGAATAATTTGAAAGCAAATCACAACCTTTTTCAAAGGACAAAAATGTGTGTTAGAGTTGTGCAAGAACTAATGTACAGAATAATTTGAAAGCAAATCACAACGGTGAACGTAGCGGCAACCGGGAGCAGGAGGTTGTGCAAGAACTAATGTACAGAATAATTTGAAAGCAAATCACAACCAATAAGGTTCCATTATCTGATTTGCTAAAGTTGTGCAAGAACTAATGTACAGAATAATTTGAAAGCAAATCACAACTATTTCCGGTACTACCGCCGTGACTAATGGTTGTGCAAGAACTAATGTACAGAATAATTTGAAAGCAAATCACAACCCTTGCGTATCAGTTTTCCCGATTGATTAAGTTGTGCAAGAACTAATGTACAGAATAATTTGAAAGCAAATCACAACATCTTGTTAGTCACCATATCCTTTCGTGCTGTTGTGCAAGAACTAATGTACAGAATAATTTGAAAGCAAATCACAACTACACCGGCATCGTATTGCCGGTAAAACGGTTGTGCAAGAACTAATGTACAGAATAATTTGAAAGCAAATCACAACTATACCTCAGGTATTGTCAATGCGTTTAAAGTTGTGCAAGAACTAATGTACAGAATAATTTGAAAGCAAATCACAACCGCAAGCCATCGGTAAAAGTTTTATTGAAAGTTGTGCAAGAACTAATGTACAGAATAATTTGAAAGCAAATCACAACTTGCCAATACAGTGAGTGATGTGATTGAAGGTTGTGCAAGAACTAATGTACAGAATAATTTGAAAGCAAATCACAACGTAAAGGGTGATGCTCAATCTAAAAGAAGTGTTGTGCAAGAACTAATGTACAGAATAATTTGAAAGCAAATCACAACACTATCTTATGAACAAAAAAAAGAATTAGAGTTGTGCAAGAACTAATGTACAGAATAATTTGAAAGCAAATCACAACGTTCCTTACCTCAAGCTGAAGTTTGTATGTGTTGTGCAAGAACTAATGTACAGAATAATTTGAAAGCAAATCACAACTTATGATCATCCGGACCGGAAGCAGAACCTGTTGTGCAAGAACTAATGTACAGAATAATTTGAAAGCAAATCACAACATTCAAATATCGCAAATACAAAAAGGCATCGTTGTGCAAGAACTAATGTACAGAATAATTTGAAAGCAAATCACAACCTTCCGAGGGTATAGACGCAGTTTTAAAAAGTTGTGCAAGAACTAATGTACAGAATAATTTGAAAGCAAATCACAACTATTTTGCTCTTAAGAAACAGCAATTGAAAGTTGTGCAAGAACTAATGTACAGAATAATTTGAAAGCAAATCACAACTATTTTGACGTTAAAGTATTTGGCAAGATTGTTGTGCAAGAACTAATGTACAGAATAATTTGAAAGCAAATCACAACCCCAAGCCCTTTGCCATAATCCATGATAAAGTTGTGCAAGAACTAATGTACAGAATAATTTGAAAGCAAATCACAACCATCAATGCAAGGTGCCTGAATGCATGAAGGTTGTGCAAGAACTAATGTACAGAATAATTTGAAAGCAAATCACAACCATTTCTCCTAGATATACACCATATTTTTGTTGTGCAAGAACTAATGTACAGAATAATTTGAAAGCAAATCACAACTCCTAATCGTGTAACCAAAATTCGTTAATAGTTGTGCAAGAACTAATGTACAGAATAATTTGAAAGCAAATCACAACCTTCCACTATGTATAAGAGCTGTTCCTGAAGTTGTGCAAGAACTAATGTACAGAATAATTTGAAAGCAAATCACAACTCCACGGACTTGCTGCACGATACGATCGCCGTTGTGCAAGAACTAATGTACAGAATAATTTGAAAGCAAATCACAACCCTCTGATGCATATCCCCACCCTGTTAACAGTTGTGCAAGAACTAATGTACAGAATAATTTGAAAGCAAATCACAACTGGCGCAGCTGTTGTCCTATATATGTAGTTGTTGTGCAAGAACTAATGTACAGAATAATTTGAAAGCAAATCACAACAGCGTTATCGTTTTGTCTATAACAATAGCGGTTGTGCAAGAACTAATGTACAGAATAATTTGAAAGCAAATCACAACCCGTTTTTGTTGAATAGTATTATATTCGAGGTTGTGCAAGAACTAATGTACAGAATAATTTGAAAGCAAATCACAACATTGCCCGTTACACGGATATTGGGATAAACGTTGTGCAAGAACTAATGTACAGAATAATTTGAAAGCAAATCACAACGCAAGAGGAATTATTTATACCAAAACAAAGTTGTGCAAGAACTAATGTACAGAATAATTTGAAAGCAAATCACAACCTTATACACAAAGATGTATGGGAAAGTATGTTGTGCAAGAACTAATGTACAGAATAATTTGAAAGCAAATCACAACTGGGGGTGGCAAAAGCCATGTAGGTATTGTGTTGTGCAAGAACTAATGTACAGAATAATTTGAAAGCAAATCACAACTAGGCGCTTCAGAATTGTCGGCAAGTGGCCGTTGTGCAAGAACTAATGTACAGAATAATTTGAAAGCAAATCACAACCTGGCAACGGTTACAGCCTATTACTTTGGGTTGTGCAAGAACTAATGTACAGAATAATTTGAAAGCAAATCACAACTATGGCGGCACTACTGCAATGGGTTGGAATGTTGTGCAAGAACTAATGTACAGAATAATTTGAAAGCAAATCACAACGAGATGCGAAATAGCCTTTAATGGTAGCGAGTTGTGCAAGAACTAATGTACAGAATAATTTGAAAGCAAATCACAACTCCTCGAACCTGATAACCATCAGGACGTATGTTGTGCAAGAACTAATGTACAGAATAATTTGAAAGCAAATCACAACGTAATCGCATGTATTGAACGAAGAATGGATGTTGTGCAAGAACTAATGTACAGAATAATTTGAAAGCAAATCACAACGTAACGCCAGGAAGATTGTACAGTTGTCGGGTTGTGCAAGAACTAATGTACAGAATAATTTGAAAGCAAATCACAACCACTGGTTTTTCTACTTATTTTTCGTACTCGTTGTGCAAGAACTAATGTACAGAATAATTTGAAAGCAAATCACAACAATAGAGCAATGCACGCAGTGCTGCAAGAGGTTGTGCAAGAACTAATGTACAGAATAATTTGAAAGCAAATCACAACCAGGCAAAAGAATATACTGGACGGAATACGGTTGTGCAAGAACTAATGTACAGAATAATTTGAAAGCAAATCACAACAGAGTGGATACGGTTACGATTATTCAGAGGTTGTGCAAGAACTAATGTACAGAATAATTTGAAAGCAAATCACAACATTTTAAAATCATTTGCCACCCTTATAGGAGTTGTGCAAGAACTAATGTACAGAATAATTTGAAAGCAAGTTGCAGAGGCATTCACACAGACAGCATGCTCTTGCATAGTGTGGTGGTTACATGCTTTTTCTGAAGGCCTCTGTCACATAGGCTGCTGGTTGATACAGAAGAGTTTCGTTTACAGTTAGCTGCGAGTAGTTGTTTTCGTTGGGACGTGGCATCTGGATATTGTAGGATGAATAGAGTGTTTGTTGTAGTTTTTTGCCATCGATATTTTTACCCAGTTCAATGCCGTATATATTGGTGCCCCCAGGCAACTGGCTGATCTTTATGCCAGGTATTTTGTTCAGGCCTGAAAAGATCTCTTCGCCTCTTTTTTTAGCATCCGACAAACGTGTTTCCAATCCCTCCAGCCGGTGAAGCGCCATGGCTGCATTGGTCCAGTTGCCATACATAGAGCCTCCGTGTATTTTGATGAGATGCGGCATTTTATCGATCACAGTTTTATCGCCGCAAAGGATGGCGCCCGCGCTGGCACCAAGATATTTATACAGGGAAATATAGATAGTGTCGAAACAGGCTGCATATTCTTTAACAGTATTGCCAGCCCAGGTGGTAGCCATATAGATCCTGGCACCATCAAGGTGCATCCGGATATTGTTGCTGCGGCAGTAAGTACTGATCTTCCTGATCTCATACAGCGGTACCATTTGCCCATTACTTCTGCGTACGGGGTTTTCAATAGACACAACACCGGTGCCGGATGCAAACACTTCTTCATTAGGTATATTTTCCACAGCTTCCTGTAATTGCTGTGCCGTGAAATAAGGCTCGTTTTTTGCCAAAGGCATCAATCGTTTACCAAATACTGATTGTGCAGCATCGGCTTCATCGCGGTAAACGTGACTGGTATCCTGTACAAATACCTTGGTGTTATTACCGCTCAATACAGCAATGGCCATTTGATTGGCCATAGTACCACTGGGCATATAAATAGCTTTTTCTTTACCGGTAATTTCACAGAACTTTTTCTCAAGCGCTTCTATTGCGCCGCCAATACCATAGCGGTCTGGTTTAATGGCTGCAGCCGCTTGTACTTTTTGTAACACGTTCAGGTAATCATCCGGATCAAACATTTCACCATCTCCCCAGAATTTGATCAGTGGTGTTCCCGGTGCAGTCTGTGGGGTGGATAAACGGGCTGCGTTTGCGGGTATAAAGGGTGCCAGTACAGGCAAGGTTGCCAGTCCGTACGTTTGCAGAAAGCGTCTTCTGTTAACAGGTGCCATGTTGAAAAGGTTGGTGTTATACAAGCTAATATACTCATAATGCTGTAGAAGAGATGACCCGATAAAGCATGTTAACAAATGAGGGGAGATAGCCTGTTGTCAGTGGGGAGACCAGGATAAAAAAGGGCCGCTGTAAAAGCGGCCCGCCGGGTGAGTCAGTAATCGACCTGTATAATTATTTCACTACTTTTTGTACAAAGTTCTGTTCGCCGGCTGTGATATTTACCATGTAAACACCGGAAGCAAGTATGCTCAGGTTGTTCAATGATATACGGTTGATGCCAGCCTGTGCCTGTTGTGTGATCCGCTGTATAATGCTGCCGTTGCTGTTGTACAGGATAATGGTTACGGGTCCTGCTTTGGACAACTCAATATTACAATTGATCTTATCAGTAAACGGATTGGGCTGAACATTGATGGCAACATTGGAGGTGCTGCCGGCCCGTACGGAAGCAATATTGCTGTAAGTAACTTTACCATCTATATCCACTTCGCGGATGCGATAGTACAAAGTACCTGTAGTAACAATATTGTGGTTGTAATTGTAATTGACCCTGCTGTTGGTGTTGCCGGCTGCCGGTGTTGAACCGATAGTTGTGAAGTCAACACCATTGCGACTGAATTCTATATAGAAATTTTGCGTATTGATTTCTGTATATGTACTCCATGATAACTGGGTTGCATTGTTACGGTACACAGCCTGTAGGGGTGAAAGTTCAACCGGTAAGGTAGTGGTACAGATATCATTAAAACCTCTTGTATTAGTATAGGTGGCTGTGTCGTATGGTGTCATGGAGGTATTTACGAAAAGAAACTGCCTGGTACCATTGTTAATATTTTGATTAACCTGCAATGGTGCTATATTGCTGATACCGCTGATAGTACCATTGTTGTTGATAGAGCCGCTCACATATAGCTGACTGGGGCCTTTGAGTGTTCCGTTATTTTGTAAAGCTCCGTTTATACGCAGCTGCGCATTGGAGAAGTTCATGGTAACAGACCCTGCTCCGTTGATGGTGAGTGAGCCCTGTGTCCACAATAACCCTTCATTACGAACACTGTTGTTAAAGGTAATGCTGTTCCGGAACAACATCTGGTAAAGATTAATGATAGAGTCTCCGCTATTGCTGTTAAATGTATTCAATACAGATATTTTCCATTGATTGTATACGCGGCCCAAAGCGGTGAAACTACCATTAAAAATAACCTGGCCGGTATTGTTTAATGTACAGCCATTGCCAAGGGTCATATTAGAGGCAAAATTCAAAAAGCCTTTATTGGTCAGCACGGTACCTGATTGGTTCAGGTTAGTTGTTGAAGTGAAATGCATGCTGCCACAGGCATTATTGGTAACAGTCAATGCAGCATTCTGGTTCCATGCTATCCAGTTAAAGCTCCCATTGTTGATAATAGAAGCTCCGCTGGCCAGGCTCAGACCGGCAGTGCCCAGTTGTGCTGTTCCGTAATTGGTTAGTGTAGCTGCAAACGAGTTGGCAACCGTGGGGGTAAAGGTACCGCCGTTTTGTACAATGATCTGAGAACCGGCGTTGGCAGTAATATTGCCTGTGTAAGCACCATTGTTAATTACTACCATTTTGGCACCGTTGTTCAGGGTAATACTGCTGGTTACCGGCAGTGATATACATACTGTCTCGCCACTGTTGTAGGTTCCTCCTGTATTGGATACACTACCTGCGGGGCATTGTGCAGAAGCCTGTATACCTGCATTACAGGCGGCTGTCACTAAAAACAAACGAACAATAAAACGAATGGAAAGAATGTTGAAATGTCTCATCGAACTAACAGTTTTGAGTAAAGTAATATTCGCTCTGCTGTTGGTTCTGTATATGTGGAGACACATCGCTTTGCAGCGAATGCAGTTTATGGAGTGGGGTGAGTGATGATGTGGGAGGATTAAGCGTATCCAGGCATATATAAAAGATAAGGCAGGATCAACTATGCCGGACCTTATTCCACTGTTATATACGTAGCACGTATTAAAAAAGTTTTTTATTAAACAAATGCCCGTAGAATTTTTACAATACATGATTGCAATCAATAAAATTAAAAAGGGTTGCAGAGGAAGCAACCCTTTTTATTATGAATCCCGGAATAACAATACTGTATATTCTGTTGAATTATTTTGAAACTTACTTCACCAGCTTCTGAACAACATTTTGATTGCCTGCTGTAATAGAGGCCAGGTAAATGCCTGGTACCAATGCAGTCAGACCGTTCAGCGAAACCTGGTTGCAGCCTGCCTGTCCCTGTTTAATTACTTTCTGGATCATTCTGCCATTGGCATCATACAATGCTACTGTAACAGGTACTGAAGTTTCCAGGGTGATGGTGAAATTGATCTTTTCTGTAAACGGATTTGGGTATACACTGGTAGCTATACCAACAGTACCGGCTATCTTTACAGAAGTGATATTGCTGTACGTGGTACGTCCGTCTGCATCTACTTCGCGAACACGATAATATAAAGTACCACCTGCAGTAGTGTTGTGTGTGTAATTATAATTAACCCTGCTGTTGCTGTTACCTGCTGCAGCTACTGAACCGGCTGCTGTAAAATCAACCCCATTGCTGCTGAACTCGATAAAGAAGGCCTGGGTATTGGCTTCAGTTACAGTATACCATGATAATTGTACAGCTTTGTTCTTGTAGCTGGCCTGCAATGGCGACAGTTCTACCGGCAGGGTAGTGGGACAAATGTCCGGGTTTGCGTACGTGTTAAAGTAGTTTGTAGTGTCGTAGGCTGTCATAGATGTATTGAGTTGCACGTTTGTACTGGCGTTATTGAGGGTCTGGTTTACCTGTATCTTTTGTGAACTGCTGATGCCCTGTATCGTATTGTTGTTGGCTGCTGCACCTGCTACATACAACATACCGCTGCTGGTAATAGGTGTATTGTTCATCAGTGCTCCGGCAATACGTAGCTGCGCATTGGCATTGTTCATTTTTAAAGCTGCAGAACTGTTGAACGTAAGTGAACCACCTACCCAGAACAGCCCTTCATTACGGATCTTGGCATCACAGTTAAACCCGGTTTTGAATACCATCTGGTACAGATTGATTACCGAGTCTCCGTTTAAGGCCGTATTACCCAGCATCACCATTTTATACTGGTTGTAAATACGTCCGCTGGTGCTGAAACTCCCTTTTACATACAGTACACCACGATTGTTGACGCTGGTACCGCTGCTGATAGTAACATCAGACAGGAAATTCATTTTACCGTTATTGATGATAGCAGAACCCGAATTGTTCAGGTTGATACTGCTATTGAAATTCATAGTACCGCAGGCACTGTTGGTTACAGTAACAGATGTGCTCTGGTTCCATGCGCGCCAAGTCAGGTTGCCATTGTTGGTAACGGAAGCTCCGTTTGTCAATGATATGCCGGATACACCCAACTGGGTAGTACCATCATTGGTCAGGGTAGCTGAAAATGTATTGGCCTGGTTGGGCGAAAACTCACCACCTTTCTTCACAATGATCTCCGAACCATTGCGGGCTGTGATATTACCTGTAAACTTGCCTCCGCTCACTACCACCATTTTAGAGCCATTATTTAAAGTCACATCTCCGGTTACTGTTGCCGAGATACATACTGTTTCACCGTTTGTATAAAGACCGGGTGTGTTCGATACGCTGCCTGCCGGGCATTGTGCCTTTGCAGGAATTATAGTAATCAGGGTCAGTACAAAATTGAGAATAGCAATAGGGTAGAAATGTTTCATTGGGGGTACGCTTGTTAACTGGCGGCTATTGTCCCAATGTTGAGCCATTTTTAAAACAGGTTATGCCAGAAACAAATAAGTGAGTTTTTGAATAATTTAAACTGATTGACAAACAGTTGTTTATGTTTGAGTTTAGACATTTCTCAAAAAATCAGACAATACTCGCATCAGGTAATAGATAAGCGTTTTTGTCCTTTAATGAGAGGGGTATTCTCTTTTTGGGAAAAGAAAAGGTTTGTTGGGATAGCTTTGCAATGAGTTGCAACATAATATGGTACAAAGGCGGCAAATAAATGAACGGGTGCTGGCATACAAATATTATAGCCAGAAACTGACTACATAACAGTTTTGCAACATCAGTATGTTGATTACAGGAGAAGGTTAGCCGTAAAAAGGCTTACAGTCTCTCTCTTGTCCAGCGCAGGGCAATATCCAGTTGTTCGCGGATAGTGAGATGAGAATTGTCAAGCTCCAGTGCGTCTTCTGCTTTGCGCAGGGGACTTACTTCGCGGTGTGAATCAATATAATCACGCATTTCCAGATTGCTGCGTACCTCTTCCATGGTTACGTTGGGATTTTTCTCGTACAGCTCTTGGTAGCGGCGTTTTACACGGATCTCTTTATCGGCCGTCATGAAGATCTTCAGTTCGGCATGCGGAAATACCACGGTACCAATGTCACGTCCATCCATTACAATACCTTTACCACTGCCCATCTGTTGCTGCTGATGTACTGCAAATTCGCGTACTTCCTTAATGGCAGCAACATCGCTTACTTTTTCAGCTACCACCAGGTCCCGGATCAGATATTCCACGTTTTCACCGTTCAGATACATTTCACAATGTCCTGATTTGTGGTTGGATAAAAACTCCAGTTTTATATGGTGTAAAGCATCTGTTACAGCTTCGGGATGTGTCCAGTCTATATGATTACGCAGAAAATACAGGGTAATGGCGCGATACATAGCACCGCTGTCAATATACAGGTATCCTAATTCACGGGCCAGTTGTTTGGCAAGGGTACTTTTACCGCAGGAAGACCAGCCGTCTATTGTAATGATGATTTTTTTCTCCATGAGTAGGCTGCAAAAATGGGAAGAAAAGTTGAGAAGGTGAAAAGAATCGTGTGGGGAGAATTTCGGGTTGGGAATCCTGTCCGAATGAATTCGTTCTGGCGTGCGTGAGTGGTCAGTAGTGATTTGTGAATGGTCAATAGTGAATGGTGAGTACTGGCTGCTGTTCCTGCTTGTAGCTATTTTATGCAAAACAGCAAGACTGCAAAACCGCAATGATTACCTGACTTTTTAAACCACAAACGAAGGGGCAAAGTAACACGAAAAAAAGAGGCATTAGCTGTTGCCAGCGAGTCCTTGTCAACTTTTCAACCATTTATTCCTTGAACCTTTTCAGACCGTAGACTTTTTACTTCGGGTCTATGCATAACAATCAAATTATACAATCATCAAACAATCAGGCAACCATTTTTTAATTACAACATTCTCAGATTACAATGTCTACAATCATAAATGCACCGTCGTTCTGGCCACCGGTTTCCAGGTTTCGTTCAGCAGGCACCAGATATCGGTAAGAATAAACTGGTCGGGCATACCAATGTAACCGGCCATTGCATACAGGGTGGCGTGGGTTACTACAATGGCGGTTTGTGGATGAATGGTGATGTTTACAAAGATCATTTCATAATCATCCAGCGGATAACCTTCCATGGCCAGTTTCAGCCATTCCTCTTTATTGATACAAAGTTTTTTTCTTGTTTTACTGATGTAGTTGAAGTTGTCGGGCAGTAACTGTTCTAATTGAGTACGGTCCTTATCTTTCCACAGATTGGTCCAATACAGTGTAAGATGCTTGAAATACCGCTCATCGTAGAGTAGCATCAGTAGTTTGGGGTTGATCAGGTAATAGAGTGTTGCTATCTGCAAAATACGAACAAATTCCCCTGTTGATGATCAACGCTTTCAAACATAAGATTGTTTTAACTAAAAGATAGCTCGGGGAATTTGGTTTGCAGAAATTCCAGGATGCCCGACGATCGGATCTGGTGTTCCCAGGTCCACGATTGCAGATCTGGTGATTTGTAAGATGCATTGCTGATCTGCTCCCAGTTAAAATTGGAAAGATCAGGACGCAGGAAAAAATACTGACCGCCATATTGCTGATGGAACTGGCGCACCCACGCATAATCTGTCGTTACAATAGGCAACATACAGGCCGCATATTCCAGGAATTTGGTAGAAGTAAGTGCATTGAAAGGCGGAATATCCGGAATAAAATTGAGTCCAAAGCGCGATTGTAATATATAGGTACGCACTTCTGATTTTTCCACTGGTCCGCGGAAAATGATATTGGGGTACTGCCTGTAGCGTTCCTGCAGTTCTGTGTAGTTTTTACTCAACAGCAATAAGGTCCGGTCTTTAAAACCCGGTTGGGTAAAACACTTCAGCATCGGTTCAGTATTTCTGCGTTCAGACAGATCACCTATATAAATAAAATCATATTTCTTCTCGGGAGCAGTGACAATAGGGCTTAACCATTCTGGATCAATGCCGATATCCTGGTAAAAAAAGGGGATCTTGTCGCTGAAGGTAAAAGCTGACCGTACATATTGATTTTTAAACACCCGGCAGTCGGGTTGTGAATTAAAAATACTCTTGTACAGGTTTTTCCATGAGGCCAGGGGAGGCATGGAGGGGGAAATATATTCATGAATTTTGCAAATGCCCTCCCGGGGTTTGGACAGGTCGGTTCCCATAAAAAACCACTCTACCTGCCTGTGTACCAGGCCCAGCTGGTCTTTATCTACCACTTCGCACCGGATATTGAACCGCGAAAAAAAAGAAGGATAGCCTTGCAATGCAGGAAGAAAAGCCTTATTGGTCTGTACAAAAGCAAAAGTCATACTATAAACAATGTAGGGATAAATTTATAGATAAGATTGCATAGTGCTTTGTAATTTTGCGGCTTCATTACCGAATGCTACACTTGAAATAAAAAAATAATGGAAATAACAGCTAAAACAGCGCAGCAACTACGTCTCACCGAAGAAGAATTTGAACTCATTAAACAGAAATTAGGACGGACCCCCAATTTTACCGAGCTCTGTGCTTTCAGTGGAATGTGGAGCGAGCATTGCAGTTATAAAAATTCCATTAAATGGCTGAAAACACTGCCGCGTGAAGGACAGAAAATGCTGGTTAAGGCTGGTGAGGAAAATGCCGGGCTGATGGATATTGGCGATGGATACGGCGTGGTATTTAAAATTGAATCACACAATCACCCCTCTGCCATTGAGCCTTTCCAGGGGGCTGCTACCGGCGTAGGTGGTATTCACCGCGATATTTTTACCATGGGCGCAAGGCCTATTGCGTCGCTGAACTCACTGCGTTTCGGCAACCTGAAAGAGGCAAAAACACAGCATTTGCTGGCAGGTGTGGTACATGGTATTGGTCATTACGGTAACTGTTTTGGTGTACCAACCGTAGGTGGCGAAATTTATTTTGAACAATGTTATCATACTAACCCGCTGGTAAACGCTATGAGCGTAGGGATTGTGAAAAACGGTGAAACCATTTCTGCTACTGCTGAAGGTGTGGGCAATCCCGTATTTTTTGTGGGCTCTGCTACCGGTAAAGACGGTATTGGCGGTGCCTCTTTTGCTTCGGCAGATATTACTGCAGAAAGTGCGGAAGAATTACCCGCTGTACAGGTGGGCGATCCGTTCCAGGAGAAAAAGTTGCTGGAAGCCTGTCTGGAAGTAATTAAAACCGGTGCTGTAGTAGGTATGCAGGATATGGGTGCTGCCGGTATTATCTGCTCTACTGCCGAGATGAGCGCCAAAGGCAAAGTAGGTATGCGCATTGACCTGGAAAAAGTTCCTACACGTCAGCAGAACATGAAAGCATGGGAACTGCTGCTGAGTGAAAGCCAGGAGCGTATGCTGATGGTGGTAGAAAAAGGAAAAGAAGCGCTGGTACAGGCGGTATTCGATAAATGGGATCTGCCTTGTTCTGAAATTGGTGAGGTAACAGCCGATGGTAACCTGCAGTTCTTTATGCATGGTGAACTGGAAGCATTACTGCCTGCAGAGGAACTGGTACTGGGTGGCGGTGCTCCCCAATATACCCGCGAGTTCAAAGAACCCGCCTATCTTGAAAAGATTAAAGCATTCAATCCCGATACAGTAGAAGTGCCTGATGATCTGAAAGCAGTGGCTGAACAGATCATTGCTATTCCCAATATTGCCAATAAACGTTGGGTATATGTACAATACGACAGCATGGTAGGTACTGGTTCTGCTTCTACCAACGCACCCAGCGATGCTGCTGTGGTAATAGCTAAGCCTACCAACAAAGGGCTGGCATTGACAACTGATTGCAACAGTAAATATGTATTTGCTGATCCGTACAAAGGTGGTATGATCGCTGTTGCAGAAGCTGCGCGCAACATTGTATGCAGTGGTGGTCAGCCGCTGGGCATTACCAACTGTCTGAACTTTGGTAATCCTTACGATCCGGGTGTATATTACCAGTTTGTACAAGCTATTAAAGGAATGGGCGACGCTTGTCGCGCATTTGATACACCGGTAACAGGTGGCAACGTAAGTTTCTACAACCAGAACCCCGATGGTGCAGTATATCCTACACCCACCATTGGTATGGTGGGATTGTTGGATAATGTGAATGATAAAATGACGATGGATTTTAAAGCAGCGGGCGATGCCATTTTCCTGATAGGAAAAAGCCGTGCTGATATTAATTCATCCGAATACCTGCATAAAATAAAAGGCGTAGAGTTCAGCGCAGCCCCGCATTTCGACCTGGAAGAAGAACTGGCATTGCAAAAGAAAGTGGCAGAACTGATCAGCGAAGGTGTGATCGTTTCTGCACATGATGTAAGTGAAGGTGGATTGTTTGTAACGCTGGTAGAAAGTGGCTTTAATCGTGGATTGGGTTTTGATGTGGTAGCATCAGACATCAATATCCGTAAAGATGGTTATTGGTTTGGTGAAGCGCAAAGCAGGGTGGTAGTGAGCGTTAAAGCGATACAGGTAGCCGCGTTCAAAAAACTGATGGGCGATCATCCTTATGAAGAACTGGGCGAAGTTACTCCGGGCAGCATTGAAGTAGATGGTCTGAATTGGGGTTCTATTGCAGGCTGGAAAGAAAAATATGACACAGCCATTGAAAAATTACTGGCTGGTCATGAGTCTGAGCATGCTTTAAGCACGCTGTAGTGATTTGAAAATGTTCAATCGCTTTCCTGGTTTAATACCTGAAAGCTAATAGCTAAATCTTATTTACAGTGACCAAAGATGCCAATATAGTAGTAACAGGTGCTGCCGGTTTTATCGGCAGTTGCATGGTAGGTTTCCTGAATAAACAGGGATATACCAACTTGGTACTGGTAGATGAATTTGTGCGGGAAGATAAATATCCCAACCTGGAAAACAAGCAGTTCTCCCGCAAGGTGGACAGGGATGAATTCCTGGAACAACTGAAACTGGACCAGCCACGATTTGATTTTATTTTTCATATAGGTGCCCGTACAGATACCACCGAGTTTGATTATGCAATTCACCAGCGGCTGAACGTTGAATATTCACAGCAGCTCTGGCAATATTGTGCTGCACATCATGTACCCATGGTATATGCTTCTTCAGCTGCTACTTATGGAGCCGGAGAACTGGGATATGATGATAATCATGAACTGCCTTACCAACTGAAACCATTGAATCCTTATGGCATTTCAAAAAACGAATTTGATAAATGGGCTTTGCAGCAAACTTCTGCACCTCCTTTCTGGGCAGGACTGAAGTTCTTTAATGTGTACGGACCTAACGAGTACCATAAAGCGCGCATGGCCAGTGTGATCTGGCACAGTTTCAACCAGATCAATAAAAATGGTGTGGTAAAGCTGTTTAAATCACATCGCCCTGATTTTAAAGACGGTCAGCAGTTGCGCGATTTTGTATACGTGAAAGATGTGCTGAAAGTGTGTTACTGGCTGATGCAACAGCAACCAGCTTCCGGTATTTATAACCTGGGTACCGGTAAAGCACGTAGTTTTGAAGACCTGGTAAAATCTACCTACGCCGGACTGGACAAAACGCCTCAGATTGAGTATATTGACATGCCGGAAGATATTCGCGATAAATACCAGTACTTTACCGAAGCCAATATGGACAAACTGGTAAATGCCGGCTATACAGAACCGTTCTATTCATTGGAAGAAGGCATTGATGATTACGTAAGGCATTACCTGGCGAAAGGAAAGTTTTATTAGTTTTTAGCAGTTAGTAATACAAGTCCGAAGCTAATTTGAAAATGGATAGCCTGATTGCTCGATGGTTGTATGGTTTGATTGTTACAAGCTGCGAGCTTTGAGCTACAAGCCGCGGGCAAATACAGCAGTGTCCATTCACGACTGACTTTTTACATTTCACACATTACTACCATGAGCAAAAAAATAGCTATCATCGGGGGCGGTAACCTGGGTACAGCCATTGCCGAAGGACTGATCAACAGTGGGTTTTCACTTCCTGCTGATATCAGTATTACCAAACGCAATATCAAAACACTGGCACACCTGCAGCTAAAAGGAGTACAGGTATCTGATAATAATGAACAGGCGGTAAGCCAGGCCGGACTGGTGATCCTGGCAGTAAAGCCCTACCAGGTAGAAGATGTATTGGGTAAACTGAAAGAAGCTCTTGATCCTGCAAGCCATGTGCTGGTATCTGTGGTAACAGGTATTACCATTACCCAGATGCAGCAAGTAGTAGGCAAAAAGATGGCAGTGATCCGCGCAATGCCCAATACTGCCATTGCTATTCAGCAAAGCATGACCTGTCTTGCTTCATCCGGCGATGCCAGCAAAGAGCAGATGACATTTATTGAAGAAGTGTTCAACCAGTTAGGCCGTGCAGTATGGATCGATGAAAAGCTGATGGATGCTGCTACTGTACTGGGTGCCTGTGGTACAGCGTATGCCATGCGTTATATCCGGGCCAATATACAGGGCGGTATTGAAATTGGGTTTGATGCAGCTACGGCTACACTCATCGCTGCACAAACGGTATTGGGTGCAGCGGAACTGTTGTTGAAAAAAGGCTCTCACCCCGAACAGGAAATTGATAAAGTAACTACACCCCGCGGTTGTACCATAGCAGGACTGAACGAAATGGAGCACCAGGGATTCAGTTCCTCACTCATCAAAGGCATTGTAGCCAGCTACGATAGGATTGCAAAGGATTGATAACTTTTGACATAGCTCAAAAAAACTTGTTAAGGATCAATGATATTGTCATTAAATTAATATGAAGTCTCGGTAAATTTTATCGCAGAAATCAGATTTTTTTTTAATAAAAGACTGATTTTTCGGGATTTACAATAAAAAAAGAATGCTTTTTAGTAGATATACTATTCCGGCACTTAAAAATGGGGTGTATATTTGTGCCTGAAATAAAAAGGCAACTTCCTGCGTTAATAGGACAGGCGCCCCAAATTCCAAATCTATGAAAAGAGAAAAATTGAGTCTTCTTGTATTGGCTGTTGAAATAGCCGCTATCACATTACTGCATTCTGTACGATCAAATCATGAACAGAGTGCCCATAACGATAAAAAAAGTGCCAACTACAGTTTAAATTCAGCAATTACTGTAGTCCCTTTCAAATAATCAGCAAATTTTGTACAGAAAGCCGCCTTGCATCACAAGGCGGCTTTTTTGTTTAATGGCATTCAGAACTGAGGTTACTGTTTTTTTGGTGTTCTTTAACGAAAAGATCCGGTAATACTTTTAATCTTTGACGGAATTGGTAACCAGACAGTGATTGCATGACGAATATTTTACTTACTGAAGACGATAGCAGGGTAGCTTCTTTTATACAAAAAGGCCTGGAAGAAAATCTTTACCAGGTAAAAGCAGTGCATACGGGTGCCGATGCCATCCAGGAAGCTATGCAATATGATTACAACCTGATCATTCTGGACATTATGCTGCCCGACCAGGACGGTTTTGAAGTATGCACGCTGCTGCGGAAAAGAAAAAATACCACGCCCATCCTGATGCTGAGTGCCCTTGACACGCCTGAAGAAAAGATCAGGGGATTGCAATGTGGTGCTGACGATTACCTGTCAAAACCTTTCCTGTTTGAAGAACTGTTGGCACGCATTAATGCACAATTACGTCGTATTGAGTTTAATCGCGGAATAACAGACTTTCAGCAATATGCCGGTGTGGAGATCAATATTGAAGAACAAAGTGCCAGCAGGGATGGTAAAGTGTTGCAGTTATCGCCCCGTGAATTTAAGCTGCTGGTATTCCTGATGAAGAACAGGGAAAAAGCACTTTCGCGTATGGCTATTGCACAGGCGGTATGGAACATTCATTTCAACTCTACCACCAATACAGTAGATGTGTATATCAACTACCTGCGTAACAAACTGGATAAAGGCTTTTCGCAACCATTGATCCACACCGTAAAAGGAAGAGGATACATGCTAAAACAAAAAGATTAATGAGCCTGCGGAGTAAATTATCGAACCGGACGGCTTTTATTTTTGCTACCACGCTTGGTTTTGTATTACTGGGCACTTACCTCCTTTTCCAGCAATATACCCGAGATATGTATTATAAAAAGCTGCTGGGACGTGCCAATACTGCTGCATTCTTTTACCTGGAAAAAGATGAGCTTACCAGTCAGAAATACCGTGAAATAGAAGATAAGTACAGGCAAATGACCAATGAGGCTATCCGCCTGTACAATGCAGATACCTACAGTCTTTTTGTAGACGATACCCTGAATTTTGAATTGCCACAACTGATCCTTCGCGCCATTGTGCACAATGGAACCTATACATTCAGTCTGGGTAAACGCCAGTTGGCAGGCATCTTTTATAAAGACAATGAAGGCGATTTTATCATTGTTTCATCGGGTATTAACAATACAGGCAATACATCACTGGCCGTACTGCGCTGGATGCTGATCACCTTTTTTGTATTAGGGCTGGCGCTCAACTATTTTATGACGGGCTGGCTGGCGCGGCAAACATTCAGACCATTTTCCAACGCAATACGGAAAGTGAATTCTATTACAGCCGATAACCTGCACACGCGTCTGGATCTGCCTCCCGGTAAACCGGACGAACTGGGCGACCTGATGGTTACGTTCAATTATTTTCTTGAACGGCTTGAAAATGGAGTACAGGCACAGCGTAGCTTTTTAAAAAATGCATCACATGAGCTGAGAACGCCCCTGGCCGTCATTATTGGTGATATCGAAGTAGCATTGAAAAATCCCCGTGAAAACGCAGAGTACGTACAGTTGCTGGAGTCATTAAAGAAGGATGCATTGCACCTGAAATCAATTGTAGAAGGATTACTGATGCTTTCGGGACTGGAAATACAGAAAAAACAACAAATGGAACCGGTACGCATAGATGAAGTGTTGTGGAGTGTACTGGAAAAAATGGCCATTGAATATCCTGCTGCGCATGTACAGGTAGATTTTGATGGAATGGTACAGTATGAGGATCTGCTTACGGTAAAAGGAAATCGTGAATTGCTGTTTGTGGTGCTGTCTAACCTGCTGGACAATGCCATTAAATTTTCTGTTCCGCAACCAGTGGATGTAAAAGTAGAAGTGGTCAGCCAGGCATTAGCCATTACTATTACTGATACCGGGCCCGGCATAACGGCACAGGAAAAAGACCTTGTATTTGAACTGTTTTACAGAAGTAAGCAAACCCGTCATATTACCGGCAATGGTATAGGCTTGTATTTAACCCGTCAGATACTGGATCTGCACAGTATTTCTGTTCAGATCAATAACAATCAGCCTTCCGGCACTGTCATCCGGTTGATCTTTCCTGCGGCATAGACTTATTGTATTGTAACCCCTTACATTGTTCTCATCATTTTCTAATCTGACCTGAAAGTACCTCTAATGTTGGGCTGATAGTTTTGCGTCGTGATTACTCAACCTACTATGACACAAAATTATACAAAGCTGCTGAAAAGCTTTTTGCCTGGCATTTTTACTATAGGCATTTATACAGCAACAGCGCAAAGCTCTGCAGATACATTACGGTACACCTCACAACAGGCAGAAAGTATTTTTTTACAGAATAATCTCCCTTTGCTGGCTGAGAAACTGAACATCGCACAGGCTGATGCAAAGATCTTACAGGCAAAGGCATGGCCCAATCCCAACTTTAGCCTGAGTGAGGTCCAGTTATTTACCAATTCCACTACGGATGAATCTCCTGCATTGTTCGGTAACTTCTGGGCCAACCGCACCTTCGCCGCACAGGTGGAACAGCTGGTACATACAGCCGGTAAACGCAAGAAGAATATTATACTGGAAACGCGCAACAAGCAACTGGCAGAAAGCTCCTTTACTGATCTGTTACAGGCGCTGAAAGCTGAGTTCAGGCAAACAGCCTCTGAATTGCTGTACCTGCAGCGAGTACAGAAGGATCTGTTGTATCAGCAATCGGAAGTAAGCACACTGATGCATGCACAGCAGGCGCAATACAAGGAAGGCAATATTTCCCAGACAGAATTGTATCGTCTTAAAGCTTTGATGATCTCTTTGCAGGCCGAGGTCAATGATCTTAATGAACAGATGACAGACAGGCAGAAAAGTCTGAAAACACTGATGGCGGTCAACCCGAAAAGTCACTTGTTGCTGACCGATTCTGTCAACACTACAGCAGCCGCAGTATTCAGACAGCATTCGCTGGACGAACTGATCGATCTGGCTATAAAACAGAATGCATCCATACTGTCAGCCCGCAATGAAACACAGATCAGCGAAGCGCAATTGGCTATAGAGCGTGCCAACAGGGTACCGGATGTAACACTCAACCTGAACTATGACCGCAATGGTAACAATCAGCTTAACTTTTTAGGTGCCGGTTTTGCAGTGGATCTCCCTTTTTTCAATCGCAATAAAGGAAACATTCGTGCCGCACAGTTAGAAGTACAGAAAAGTGGTTTGATGGAAAAAAATAAGGTGGCAGAAATAAGCAATTCCGTAGTAAAAACATGGCAGGATCTGAACAAGTCGATTACGCTGTATGAGAGTATTGATAAGGATTATATTGACAAGCTGGGTATAATGACTAAAGGCATCATCCGGAATTTTACGCAACGCAATATGAGCCTGCTCGAATTTCTCGACTTTTTTGAATCATTCAGAGACAGCAAGGGAAAATATTATGAAGCCATTAAAAATATCAGCCTGAAAAAAGAAGACCTGAACTATTTAACAGGGGCTGATCTCTGATTGCAGGGGCCGCTGAAACTACCCTGATGAGCCCTCCATGATCACTGTTTGCTATTGTTTAGAGAAGAGCGCAGAATGACAGTTGCGGATATATCATGGCAGGGTTCATCTTTTTTAAATCAAAATCAACAAAATATATACTGATGAAGAAGTATTTCCACTGGTGTGGTGTTATGGCAGCACTGGCTGTACTGAACACTTCCTGCCAGGACAAAGCAGCAGGTACCCCTGCTGCAGAAGCAGAATCACCTTGTGTTATTACCCCTGAACTTAAGCAACTGATCAAACTCACTACGCTTACCGCTACTACCATCAATAACGAACTGGAACTGACCGGCAGCATCAGCTACGATCAGGATCATGTGTACCGCTACCAGTCGCTGGCCAGCGGTGTGATACAGAAAGTATACTTCAATATTGGAGATTATGTACAACGCGGACAGGTGCTGGCAGAAGTGCGTACATCGGAACTGAGCAGCCAGAAATCAGACCTGCGCAAAGCTGAGGCTGAACTGAAACTTGCGCAGCGACAGCTTACAGCTACCAAAAACCTGCACGATGATGGTGTGGCTTCTGATAAAGACCTGCTGGAAGCAGCCAACAATGTAGCGGCGTTGCAAACCGAGATAGACCGTATCCGGGAGACCCTGCAGATCCAGGGTGGAAACCTTGAAAAAAATGTATTGATCATCCGCGCCCCGTTAAGTGGTTATGTGGTAGAAAAAAAGATCACCAATGGTTACCAGGTAGATGCTGGTGAAGATGATCTGTTTGTACTGTCTGATCTGAAAAAAATATGGGTACTGGCCAACGTATATGCCGCACAGCTCGGCATGGTAAAAGCCGGACAGGATGTGGCTATCCGTACCACAGCTTATCCTGGAAAAATATTCAAAGGCACCATCAATCGCCTGTCGAATGTATTTGATCCGGAAGAACGGGTAATGAAAGCGATTATTGAGATCAGTAATAACAACCTGGAGTTAAAACCATCTATGATGGTAAGTGTGAACGTGTTCCAGAAATCCACCCGGCAGGTGGTGGGTATTCCATCATCAGCGGTAATATTTGATAACAATACTTATCACGTAGTGGTCTATCATAGTGATTGTGATGTGAAGGCAGTGAATATAACCCCAATATCAAGCGATAAACAGTTCTATTATGTAAATGGAGAAAATGCCTGGGCCAATGATACTATTGTGAGCGAAAATCATTTACTGATCTACAATAAACTGAAAGAAAGATAGATCGGGGTATTACAACATCGTAATATCAAACAAAAAAATCAACACAGGTTAGTGCAAATAATATAACATGACAAAGTTTATTGAAAAGATCGTTGGGTATTCATTGAGAAACCATGTGATCATCCTGTTCTTTACTTTCCTGCTGGTGGCAGGGGGTATCATAGCAGTTAAGAATACATTGGTAGAAGCTTATCCCGATGTAACCAATACACGTGCACGTATCATTACACAATGGCCTGGCCGAAGTGCAGAGGAGATTGAGAAGTTTGTTACGTTGCCGGTTACACGCGAAATGAGTACCATTCCGGGTAAAACAGATGTGCGTTCTATTTCATTATTCGGGTTGTCGGTAGTGACAGTGAATTTCAGGGATGATATCACTGATTTCTATGCGCAGCAATACGCTTCCAACCGTATGCGCAATGTAAATCTGCCTGAAGGTGCAGACGCAGAGATTGAGCCTCCGTATGGCGCTACCGGTGAAATATTCAGGTATGTGATCAAGGGTAAGGACAGACCTATCCGGGAACTGTCAGCCATTCAGGAGTGGGTAATTGAAAGAGAATTGCTATCTGTGCCCGGCGTGGCAGATGTGGTAAGTTTTGGCGGAGAAGAAAAAAGCTACGAGATCAGGGTGAACCCGGTGGAACTGACCAACTATGGTCTTTCCGCACTGGATGTTTTTGAAGCGGTAAGTAAAAGCAATATCAATGTAGGTGGAGATGTGATACAGAAAGGAAGCCAGGCTTACGTGGTGCGTGGTATCGGTTTGCTGGACAAAACATCCGATATCGAGAACATTCTCATCACCAATATAAAAAATACACCTGTACTGGTTAAAAATGTGGCCACGGTAGCCATTACCGGCAAACCGCGTTTAGGTCAGGTAGGATTGAATGATGAGAATGACTTGGTAGAAGGTGTAGTGGTGATGTTGCGTGGTGAAAACCCCAGCCAGGTAATTGAACGTTTGCGCGAGCGGGTAGCAGATCTGAATAACCGCATACTACCCAAAGATGTACAGATCGTTCCTTTCCTGGACCGTACAGAACTGGTCGATAAAACCATTACGACAGTTACGCACAACCTGATAGAAGGTATTCTGCTGGTATCTATTGTGGTGTTTGTTTTCCTGTTTAACTGGCGTACCACAGTGATTGTGGCGTCAGTAATTCCGTTGGCATTTTTATTTGCATTACTGATGCTGCGTATACAGGGATTATCAGCCAACCTGATCTCTATCGGTGCTGTTGACTTTGGTTTGTTGCTGGAAGGCACACTGGTGATTGTAGAGTATGTGTTTGTAGGAATGGACAAACGGGCGCGGGAAATGGGAATGCCTGCCTTTAACCTGATGCCGAAAGATGTATTTATCAGCGACAGGGCTAAATCAGTAGGTAAATCAATATTGTTTGCCCAGGTGATTCTGATCGTAGCATTGTTGCCCATTTTTACCTTTCAGAAAGTAGAAGGAAAAATGTTTTCACCACTGGCCTTTACACTGGGGTATGCTTTGTTGGGTTCACTTATCCTTAGCTTAACCTATGTGCCGGTGATGTGCAAATTATTGCTGAGCAAAAATGTACAGGAACGTCACAATCCTGTAACAGAATGGTGCAGAAAGGCAATCTTCGGTATGTTCTCTTTTGTCAGCAGGTATCGCAGGTCTGCAATCATAGGTTTTGTAGTGTTGCTGGGGCTGTGTTTGTTTGGATTCAACAGGTTGGGCACAGAGTTTATTCCTAAGCTGAATGAAGGCGCTATTTACATCCGCGCTACATTGCCCAATAGTGTAAACCTGGATGAATCAGTACGGCTTACCAAGGAAATGAAAGCCAAATTGCGCAGCTTTAAACCTGTCAGTTTTGTGCTTACCCAAACCGGCAGACCCAATGATGGAACGGATCCTACCGGTTTTTTCAATATCGAGTTTCACGTTCAGTTGAAAGATAAAAAAGAATGGAAAACCCCCATTACCAAAGAAGTGTTGCTGAAACAGATGGAAGATACGCTGAATGTATATCCGGGTATAGTGTTTGGGTTCAGTCAGCCTATTATGGACAATGTGGAAGAATATGTGGCAGGTGTAAAAAGTTCGTTAGTAGTGAAAGTATATGGTAACGAGCTGGAAAAACTGGAGCAGACTGCCGATAGTATAGCCGGTGTTATTAAAAATGTTCGGGGAGTAGAAGATATCAATGTATTCCGCAATATAGGTTTGCCCGAGCTCAGGATCAGTCTCAGTGAGAAAAAAATGGCGCGTTACGGTATCAGTGTGGCTGATGCGCAGGCTGTAGTGGAAATGGCAATTGGTGGTAAAGCAGCTTCGAAATTTTATGAAGATGATCGCATGTTTGATATCCGCATCCGTTATGATGAACACTTCCGTCGTTCGGAACAGGAGATTCGCAACATACTGGTGCCAGCCGCAGGAAGTGTGAAAGTGCCGTTGTCTGAAATAGCTGATATCGGTTTTTATACAGGGCCAGCATTTATTTACCGCCAGGGCAATAGTCGTTATATCGCAGTAGGTTTTTCAGTACGTGGCCGCGATCTGGGAGGTACTATTGAGGAGGCGCGTGCAAAAGTTGCTGCCAGTGTAAAACTGCCCTCTTCGTATACACTGGAATGGGCAGGGGAGTTTGAAAGTCAGCAACGTGCTACTGCCCGCCTGGCATTTATTGTACCCATTTCATTGCTGCTGATCGCATTCCTGCTATATATCAATTTCGGCAACCTGAAAGATATGCTGCTGTCGCTCATTACTGTTCCCTTTGCATTCATCGGTGGTTTTATATCATTATGGATCACCCATACCATATTTGGTATTTCGGCTGGTATTGGTTTCATCATCCTGTTTGGTGTGGGTACCATTGACGGTATCATCCTTATCTCTGTAATGAAAAATTATCTCGACCGGGGCAAAGCATTACAGGATGCCATTTCCGAAGGTGTGTATGATCGTATACGACCTGTATTCATGATTGCAGTGATGGGGGCGTTGGGATTATTGCCTGCTGCCATGTCGGCTGGTATGGGATCGGAAATACAAAAGCCCCTTGCTATTATGATCGTAGGTGGGCTGATTGTGTGTATGCTGTTGAGCTTACTTGTATTGCCGCAGGTGTTTTATTTCGCGTATAGAAAACGTGCTGCGGAGCACAAACGACTTAGTTAGGTTTAGTTTTGAAATAAGAGTATATCGGGTTTCTTACGGTACTGTTCACTGTAAGAGCCCGGTTACTCGTTTATACAATCCTTTCTGCTTATGAAAAATATATTCTTGTATCTGATCATCGTTTCCGGTATGCTTGCTGTTTCGCAGTATGTAACTGCACAATCTGATTATATTGGTTTGGGAAGTAAACAATACAACCTGCTGAACCGGCTGGATATAAAGTTGAAAGATGACTCTGTGTTGTCGTTCTCGGCAGCAAAGCCCTACAACCGTAAGATTATTACGCAAAGAATAGAGTATATAGATTCGTTGTACAAAAGTGGCGCTTTACCGGTATCGCTTTCTGCTATAGACAGGTATAATATACGTAGCCTGCTTATGAGCAATGCGGAATGGACAAAAGCTTTTGGCGATTCTTTTCATATAAAAAAACCTTTATTCGGGCGTTTTTTTGTTACGCCCGCACATTTGTATGAAACGTATTCAAAGGATTTTGTGCTGGTCGTTGATCCCGTATGGAACCTGCAGATGGGTAAATCTTCAGATGTGAAACAAACATTATTTTTCAACACACGCGGAGTCACTGCACGCGGCCGGGTAGGCAATATCGGTTTCTATACTTATCTCACCGACAACCAGGAGCGTGACCCACAATTTGTGCAGGATTATGTTGGCAGGCATTATGGGTTACCCGGTGCCGGTTATTACAAAGCTTTTCATAATAATGGTTACGATTATTTTGACGCCCGTGGTGGTATTGATTTTTCAACTGGTAAATATTGCACCTTCCGTTTTGGGTATGATAAACTGTTTATAGGCGATGGTTACAGAAGTCTTTTTCTGAGCGATTTCAGCAATAACTACCTGTACCTGCAGATGGATGTACAGATACGCAGTTTCAGTTACAAATCTGTATATGCAGAATTGATAGCACCATTCAATCCGTCGGCAGACAGAGATACCGTGCGGTACAAAAACTATATGGCCTTACACCGGTTGGGAATACAGGTGAACCGCTGGTTGAATATAGGGCTGTATGAAAACGTGCTGTACAACGGGCGTAATGGAATAGAATTAAGTTATCTGAATCCTGTGATCTTCTACCGTTCTATTGAAATGCAACTGGGAAGCGGCAATTCCAAAGCCACTGTAGGAGTGGATGTAAAAGCAAACGTATCATGTAAACTGCAATGGTATGGCCAGCTTTTGATCGGAGAATTTGTACTGGATGAAATACTGCATTACAACCGGCATAGCTGGCTCAATAAGCAGGCTGTCCAGGTAGGTGGTAGATATCTTGATGTAGCAGGAGTTAAAAATCTGGATCTGCAGGCAGAAGTAAATATTGTACGTCCGTATGTATACCAGCACAACGATAGCGCAACTACGTTTGCACATTACAACACACCGCTGGCACATCCAGCCGGTGCCAATTTCAAAGAACTGGTGGTAATAGCCAATTATCAGCCGTTTGCCAAAGTATATCTTACCGGTAAATTATTCGGCCGTAAGCAGGGACTGGATTCGGCGGGATATAATATGGGAAGCGATATTTTCAGAAGTTACAATAGTCGTCCGCGCAATTATGGTTTGTACACCAGTGTAGGCATTCCGGCTAGCAGCTGGTTGTATTCGCTCGCTGCTTCGTACGAAATAGGGGAAAACCTGTTTTTTGATCTCAGTGTCAACCGGCGCAATTACAATGTACAGGGACAGCCGGCACAAACCGCTACTTTTTTCATGGTTGGTTTACGCCGGAATATTGGTCGCCGGACCTTTGAGTTTTGATCAATGTACACCTCATTACCGCAGAAAAAGCCCGGAAACCAGATCGTAGTAATAAATATTACCTTTTACAGATGATAGCTGTAGCCAGAACAGCTATCGCAAAACAGGGAGGTGCCTATAATAAATTTTAACTGTATTTCATAGCAGCACTTTTCTTAAAAATGCACAGCGGTGATGGAAGTTTTCCCCACCTTCAAGGGAAGTTTTTTCCGGTTTAAGTATTTGGCGTAGCTTTGTACGACCTCCGGAAATAATTCTTCGTTAAGTTTTCTCAGGTCATCATATTTGAACAGAAGTTCATTTTACCAGGATTAACAATCAGTAAAGTAATAAACTCAAGCGTCAGGCCTGTTTAGAGCCGTGGTTAAATTGATAAAGCGGGTTGTTTTGTGTGTTGTCAATAAACCCGGATTTGAGCGCTATTGTTTGTACTTTACCCTTTTGCTGTTGAAGAACATGTGAAACAATTAACTATCTGAATATTATGGCCAAGTACATTTTTGTTACCGGTGGGGTAACGTCATCATTAGGAAAAGGAATTATTGCAGCATCGCTGGCGAAGTTGCTGCAGGCAAGAGGATTACGCGTTACCATCCAGAAATTTGATCCGTACATCAACGTAGACCCCGGTACATTGAATCCCTATGAGCATGGAGAATGTTATGTAACGGAAGACGGTGCCGAAACCGATCTGGATCTTGGTCACTACGAACGTTTTCTCAACATCTTTACTTCTCAGGCCAATAACGTTACAACCGGTCGTATTTACCAGACAGTAATTAACAAAGAAAGGGAAGGGGCTTATCTCGGTAAAACCGTACAGGTAGTACCGCATATCACCGACGAAATTAAACGCCGCATGCTGCTGCTTGGACAGCAGAACGAGTATGATATCATCATTACTGAGCTGGGTGGAACTGTAGGTGATATTGAAAGCCTGCCTTTCATAGAGGCATTGCGCCAGTTGCAGTGGGAATTGCCGGAAGAAGATACCGTAGTATTACATCTTACACTGATCCCTTATCTCAAGGCTGCAAAAGAATTAAAAACAAAACCCACGCAACACAGTGTGCGGATGATGAGCCAGGAAGGCGTTCACCCGGATATTATTGTGTGCAGAACTGAAAGACCTTTATCGCAGGAACTGCGCCGCAAAATTGCATTGTTCTGTAATGTAAAGCAGGATGCAGTAATTGAAGCAGCCGATGCACCTACCATTTACGAAGTGCCTTTGCTGATGATGCGCGAGAAACTGGATGTTACCTGTCTTAAAAAATTAAATCTTCCTTATCAGCAGGAGCCCACGCTTACCCGCTGGAAAGAATTTATCGACAAATTGAAATATCCCAAAAGCCAGGTTACCATTGGGCTTATTGGTAAATATATTGAGCTGCAGGATGCTTACAAATCCATCCTGGAAGCTTTTGTACATGCAGGCGCTATCAACGAATGCAAAGTGCAGGTAGTGAATGTACACAGTGAATTTATTACCGATGAAAATGTATCTGAAAAACTTGGTAGTCTCGACGCGTTGTTGGTAGCACCGGGTTTCGGACACAGGGGAGTGGAAGGAAAAGTGATCGCCGTCAAATATGCGCGTGAGAATAAATTACCATTCTTTGGTATTTGCCTGGGTATGCAGATGTCTGTTATTGAATACGCACGCAATGTGCTGAACCTGAAAGACGCGCATTCCACAGAAATGAACAAACAAACACCCGATCCTGTCATAGACCTGATGGAAGATCAGAAAAACATTACAGCCAAAGGCGGTACCATGCGTTTGGGAGCATATTCCTGTAAGCTGCAGGAAGGAACCCTGGCAAGCCGTGTATATGATGGTAAAGAGATCATCAGCGAACGTCACCGTCATCGCTGGGAATTCAACAACCGCTACCTGGAAGCATTTGAAAAAGCCGGTATGATCGCCAGCGGAAAAAACCCTGAAAGCGGACTGGTAGAAGTAGTGGAATTACCTGCTCATCCCTTCTTTATAGGTGTGCAATATCACCCCGAACTGAAAAGCACGGTAGAAAATCCGCATCCGCTGTTTGTTGGTTTTGTAAAAGCAGCTAAAGAATACGCAGAAAAGAAAAGTTCTGTAAAGAACCCGCTGTTGCAAAGCGAAATGATCTAAAGAGCTGAACAGTTATAAAAGACAGTAAAAGAGTCATATAGGTCGGCAGACCGGTATGGCTCTTTTCTATTTAACTGATATTTAATGTTTTGATCTGTGCTTTTTTACTGTCTTTGTCGACAAATATAAGGTCTGCTACCGGCAGGCAATTTATAAGAAATGATACAAACCCTTGATTATCTGCAACTCCTATGTGCTGTAAATGAGTTATTTGACCTGTTTTGTATCCCTTCCGACTAATTTGCCCCGTTTGACAGATTTGACCAGTTTCCGATTATCTTTGCACCTCTTCAAAAAAATGTTGATTACATGAAAATGGACCGCAATACGGTGATAGGCTTTGTGTTACTAGCCGGTTTATTATTTGTTTACCTGTACACTTCTACCAAAAGCAGTCATGAACTGCAGGCTCAGCGCCAGCGCCAGGAAGATTCCATAGCGCGCGTAAAATTTGTGCAGGATTCTGTTCTGCGTTTGCACGATACAACCAGCAATGTGGTAGTAGCAGACAGCGGCTTTCGCCAGGTAGTAGCAGAAACACCATTGGTGGTTGAAAACGATGTGCTGAAGATCACTTTCAGCAACAAAGGCGGTCAACCCAAAAGCGTTGAATTGAAAAAATACAAATCAGGCAAAGACAGCCAGCAGGTAGTGCTGGGTGGCACTGCTTTCGATAAATTCGCTTACAGGATCAATACTGGCAACAACCAGGCTGCTGATATTACAGAGCTGTTCTTTCAGCCCGGTACTGTAACAAAAAATGCGGATGGTAGCCAGTTAGTATCTTTTCAGCTTACAGCCAACGGGCAGTCTATTACGCACCAGTTTGTGGTTCGTAAAGAAGATTATATGATCGACTGGAATGTACAGTTCAACGGTGCAGATCAGTTGCTGGAAAAACAGTCATTCAACCTGGTATGGCAATCGCAGCCTATGCAGCACGAAGCTGATGCAGCTTACGAAAAACAGCAGACCACTATAGATTACGTAGAAGATGGCAGTTTTGATTACATGATGTCAAAAACTGAGCGCAAACTGGAAAAACAGGTACAGTGGGTAAGTGTGGCGCAACAGTTCTTCAACACTACACTGGTAGCTAAAAACGGTTTTACATCCGGTGATATTAAAGTGGTGCGTAAATCGAATGAAGATACCTCTTCTGGCATTATTGCCAATGTAACCACCACGCTGCAGGCGCAGTTGCCGGTAGGCAAAATTGCATCCATGCCGTTGCAATTGTACTATGGTCCCAACGATTACAAAGTATTAAAACACCAGGCTGCACAGATGGACAAGATCGTGAACCTGGGTCGCGATATGTATGCTTTTGTACGCCCCATCAACAAATACATTGTGATGCCGGTGTTTGACTTCTTCAAAAGTTTTGTAGGCAGCTTTGGTCTGGTGATTGCATTACTGACCTTGTTCATCCGTTTGCTTACTTCTCCGCTGGTATATACCAGCTACCTGAGTGGTGCAAAAATGAAAGCACTGCGTCCGGAGATCGATAAACTGAAAGAAAAATATAACAATGATCAGCAACAGGTAGGCGTAGAGCAGATGAAACTGTTCCGTGAAGCTGGTGTAAACCCGTTGGGTGGATGTATACCGGCATTGTTGCAGATTCCTATCTTCTTTGCGTTGTATAGTTTCTTTAATTCGAATATCTCGTTGCGTGGTGAAGAGTTTCTGTGGGCACATAACCTGGCGTCTTACGATGTGTTGTTCCATTTCCCGTTCAATGTATGGGGATTGGGCAATCACCTCAGTTTGTTTACGCTGACTGCTGTGATCACCAGCTTCCTGATCTCATTGTACAACATGAACATGACACCTGATCAGAACAACCCGGCATTGAAATACATGCCGTACATTTTCCCGTTCATCCTGCTGTTCGTGTTCAATCGTTTGCCCGCGGCACTTACATGGTATTACACTGTATCGAACCTGATTACGCTGATACTGCAGTTCATTATCCAGAACTATATTATTGATCACGATAAGATCCTGGCTAAGATACAGGAGAACCGCAGCAAGCCTAAGTCAAAATCCAAATGGCAGGAGCGACTGGAACAGATGCAGGAAACACAACGTCAGGCGCAACAGCAACAGGCTAAAGGTGGACGTAAATAATCTGTGTTCAGTAGCTTGTTTCAGGCATAGGTTCAATAAATATTAACATATTTCGTTAAAAAGACCTGTCAGTTTAGTGAAAATTGACAGGTCTTTCCTATTTTAAGCAACTGTTTGCAAAAGGGCTGCATCTTGAAAGCAGGAAATAGCAATGAAGTATCAGGAATTGCGTGACCACGAAATGAGCGTATGAAGTTCCGCGAAGTCTTCAGAATGCCTTAATAAGCGATCAAACCAACCAATAATGATGAAACGTTTTACCCTTTTATTTATTTGCTGTATTACAACGTGTTTGCTGGCCTCGGCGCAGCGAAAAGTGTCGGAACTGACACTGGTGTATGATGCATCAGTATCATCCGGAAACACGGAGCCTAAAATGGCAGATGCCTTTGATGGCGCTACTACCACTGTGTATCTGAAAGGCAATATGAGTCGTTCTGAAATGGTAAGCGCATTGTTTTCATCTACTACTATCCACGATTCAAAAACAGGCGCCGCAGTAGTATTGCGTGAAGTAAGCGGACAGAAACTGCTGATCCGTTTAACTGCTGAAAACTGGGCTGAAAAAAATAAGCGTTACAGCGGTATTACATTTACCAATACCAGCGATACCAAAACCATTGCCGGTTATAAGTGTGTAAAAGCAGAAGCAAAGCTGACAGACGGCACTTCGTTCACCGTATATTATACTACCGATATCATTCCCGAAAATAAGGATTACGACTACCAGTTCAGGAACCTGAACGGCTTACCGCTGGAGTATGAACTGGTGCAGGGAAAGCTCACCATTAAATACACAGTATCCAAAATAAACCTGAACCCGGTTCCGGCTTCTAAGTTCGACATCCCCAAATCGGGGTACAGGGAACTTACCTACGAAGAGAGCAAAAAGATCACCAATTAAGATTAGGCGACTTTGAGCATGGAGTATCTTATAATTTGCCTGGATACAGATTTTGTATGTAAATGCCTCATAATGGATTAACACTTCCCGCTAGGGGAAAGAATATGCAATGATGGGGAAATAATCCCATATAATGAAACTCCGGGAATTGAACATCCCCCAATTTCTGGATCCAGTCTTAGGTTTTATCTGTGCAGATTGATCTTTAAATCCAGCAGATTCAGGTTGGATTTGAAAGTGGTCGGCTTGAAAGAGGAAGCCGGGGTAACGTTCATTTTAATCTGCTGCGGCAAAATATACACCGTATTACCATGCTGATAAGTAACCAGCGTGTTATACGTTACGAGGTTGTTTTTACGCTCGCTGCTCAACAGATTACTACCCATGTATGAAGGACCTGATTTCAGGGTGAAACCATTGGTCGTTCTGATAGGGGCAAATTCCGGTTTCAGGGGCTCAGACTTCCTCTTATCACCACCTCCGCTACTGGCTGCCGCAAAGGCAACCGCCCCAATCATCGCACAACAGATGATTGATTTTTTAAGCATGTGGTTAAATTTTAGAGTAAAAGTCTTTTGCATAATTTGGACAAAAATATCGAAAAAAATTTGGAATTCTTTAACCCTGTCGGAAAAAGTTTAATACTCCTTTAACGATTAAAGATGCAGTAATGTTACAGATTCCACAAAAAAAGTAACAATTTTCTTTGAAGAATCCGCGTGCAAATCTAATTAATTGATAGTCAGGAAATGCCAGCCGACTTATGCACACATGTCAATAATAAAAAATTGGTGGCGCCCCTTTAAAATACTACTTTAGAATAACCACAATTTGAGCGCATGAGAGATAATCCATTCCCACAGGACAAAGACGAGATCAGAAAGTTGGTAAAACAGTTCCAGAACTTAAAAGCGGGTCGCGGCAATTCCTTCCTGGATGAAGATGCATTTGAAAAGATCATAGACCATTTTGATGATGAAGAAGACCTTCCGCAGGCATTGGAAGCGGCGGAAATGGGTATTGAGCAGTATCCTTACTCGGCTATGCTGCTGATTAAAAAGGCCGATCTGCTGATTGCTACACGCCGTTATTATGAAGCCCTCGACATACTGAGCCATGCCGAGTTGCTGGACAGTAATGATATCAATCTCTATATTCTGAAAACAGATGCTTACCTGGCACTGGACCAGCAGGAGAAAGCGGTACAGTTACTGGAAAGCGCACTGGCTATGTTTGAAGGGCAGGAGCGTATAGAACTGCTGTTTGAACTGGCAGACGTATACGATGATTATGAAGAGTTTGACAAGATATTTGACTGCCTGCGACTGATATTGGAACAAGAGCCTGATAATGAAGAGGCATTGTACAAAATATGTTTCTGGACAGATTTTACAGGTCGCAATGAAGAAAGTATCAGACTGCATCAGCAGATCATAGACGAATGTCCGTATTGTGAGCTGGCCTGGTTCAACCTGGCAGCCGCTTACCAGGGACTGAAGTTGTATGAGAAAGCGATTGATGCCTACAAATATGCGGTAGTCATTGATGAGAAGTTTGACTTTGCTTACCGCAATATGGGTGATGCCTATATTCGTTTGCGTAAGTACAAAGATGCTATTGAAGTGCTGGAAAAAGTACTGGAGCTGACAAGACCTGAAGATGTGATCTATGAAGCGATTGGGCATTGCTACGATAAAATGAAGAACTATGCACAGGCACGTTTCTATTATCGTAAAGCATCGCACCTGAGCCAGGAAGACAGCAAACTGTATTACAAAATAGCCTGTACCTATATCAACGAACAGCAATGGGTGATGGCTATCAAACAGCTTGAAACCGCTATGCAGTTACACCGCATGCAGCCTGAATACAACCTGGCAATGGGTGAGTGTAAAATGCAGTTGGGTGAATGCAGGGAAGCAATTCAGTATTTCTCAAATGTAGTACGTCAGCGGCCACGCAATGTGTCCAGCTGGCAGGCGCTGATCCGTTGCCTGTATCATGGTGAATTTTATGAGGAAGCACTGGAGCAGGTAAAAGCAGCCATTGATATTACCGATAAAAAGCCGGTATTTATCTTTTACATGAGCGCTATTTATTTTGCATTGGGCAAAACCAAAGAAGCCATGCTGCAACTGGAAATAGCCATGAATAAAGCACCCAGGCTGTTGAAGAAGCTGGTGGAACTGAACCCGGCATTGCTGCGGTTGCAACAGGTAAGTGATCTTGTGGCACGCTATAAACGTAACAAGTCCGGTAAATAACAAAGATATCTAAGTGTTTTTTTGAATATATCAGCCGCAGGTATGGCATTGCAAATATTGTTCTGCGGCTGTTCCTTGCAACAGGAGGTATTAATTTAAGAATGTTTTAATACGTGCAATAACTGCGCCTGTTGCCAGTGTTCCATCTACTCCGTTAATGCCGGTTTCATCGTTTTTGTCAGATCTGATGCATGATTGGCAGTCTTTTGACAGGCTGTTGCAGATATTGTTATGCCCGGCCATAAACGCATGTTTTATTTATTTTTATCGCCGGAAGCAATGTATGGGTATATAGCGGGTGATTGTTCTTACTGCTATAAAAATTGTTCCCTATTTTTGCGCCGGTTTAAAAATTATTGTACAAATAATCCAGATGATGAACTTCAACCTCAGCCAGATTCCTGAACGAATTCAGCGCCCCCGCAGCAATGGTATTACAATGGTGATGGACAAGGGACTCAGTTTTGCAGAAGCTCAGAACTTCTTAAGCGTATCGGAACCACATGTTGACATTGTAAAGCTGGGTTTTGGAACTTCATTTGTAACTCCCAATCTCCGCAAGAAGATCGAATTATACCAGCAACACAATATTCCTGTTTACTTTGGCGGTACACTGTTTGAAGCCTTCCTGATCCGCAACCAGTTTGAAGATTATATCAGTGTATGTAAAGACTATGGCATTACCTACATGGAAGTAAGCGACGGCTCTATCACTATTCCTCACACTGAAAAATGTGGTTATATTGAAAAGCTGACCAAGTACGGTACTGTACTGAGTGAAGTGGGTAGTAAAGATGCCGCTCATATTATTCCTCCCTACAAATGGATTGAACTGATGCGTGCAGAACTGGAGGCAGGTTCCACATATGTTATTGCAGAGGCCCGCGAAGCAGGTAACGTGGGTATTTACCGCGGTTCAGGTGAAGTGCGCGAAGGACTGGTACAAGAGATACTGACACAGATACCCGGTGAAAAAATATTGTGGGAAGCGCCGCAGAAAGCGCAACAGTTATACTTTATTGAACTGCTGGGCTGCAATGTAAACCTGGGCAATATTGCACCTACCGAAGTTATTCCCCTGGAAGCCATGCGTATTGGTTTACGTGGTGATACATTCAATTTATTTCTTGACAAAGTTGTAACTCCATGAGGCGTTTCGGCCTGCTAGGCTACCCGCTGAGCCATTCTTTTTCCAAAGGTTATTTTACGGATAAGTTTGTCCGTGAGCAGATACCCGGATGTGTATATGAAAATTACCCGATCCCGGATATCAGTGAACTGACGGGGGTATTGGAGCAGCATACAGATCTGGCCGGACTGAACGTTACTATTCCCTATAAAGAAAAGGTACTGCCGTTTCTGCATGTGCAGAGTGAAGCAGTGCAACAGGTAGGCGCCTGCAATTGTATTGATATCCGCAATGGGATACGGACCGGTTACAACACTGATGTTACGGGCTTTGAATTGTCTATGAGTCCCCTGTTGCAACCACATCATCGTAAGGCACTGGTGCTTGGTACGGGTGGTGCTGCCAAAGCGGTGTACTTTGTATTGCGTAAGTTAGGTATTGAATACCTGGAAGTATCAAGATCCCGCACAAAGAATGATGAAGAACAATCAGTAACGCGTATTACGTATGCTGATGTAACATCCGAACTGCTGCAATCATATCATTTGCTGATCAATACTACGCCACTGGGTATGTATCCCAATGTAGATGATTGTCCTCCGCTTCCATATGAAGCACTTACTCCACAGCATTACCTGTTCGACCTGGTGTATAATCCTGCAGTGACCTTATTCCTGCGGAAAGGTGCCGAACAGGGCGCACAGGTAAAGAACGGTGCAGATATGCTGGTGATCCAGGCTGAAGAAAGCTGGCGGATCTGGAACAGAGACTAATGTGTGATGGATTGCTGATTTTGAGATTGCGGTATTTAATGATTTTAAACATCTTAACATTACTAAATCTCCCTATCAGAAATTGTTTTATGCGAGGAGTTTTTCTTTCACTTCATCAGGTACAGCCGTTACTTTTTTCAGATCGTAATTGTAGCAGACCATCCCGGTTTTGGCAATTGCAACGGTAACCGTTTTGCTATTGCTTTCTTTTTCCAGCTTGTAATACAGGTCGAATGATATTTTAGAGAAATCACCCGCTGCCACGGATACTTTCACCTGGTCGCCGTAAAACAGTTCATTTTTATATTCAATGCCCACATCACTCATAATTACACCGGCACCACCCAGATTCAGTTCACCATATCCATAATGTTGTAAAAATTGAACGCGTGCCTCATGGATCATAGAAAGTACGGTATCGTTACCTACATGTCCGCCATAGTTCAGGTCGGTAATACGAACAGGAATGGTAGTTGAAAATGTAAAGGAGGCGGGAAGTTCTATTTTGATACGGGCCATAAAGGGCTGTGTAATTGGTTATTGCTGCAAGATAGGATTAAAGCGGCAATGGTATTCCGCATGCAAAATAACGAGTAGTAATAAATAATAACGAAACGCATAAAGAAATCCCGATAGTAACTACCCGAAACCCGCAACTCACAAGCAGTAATTGCTTACTGATTTTCCTGTAATATATTTTTCAGTTCTACAATGTCCAGGAAGTTGGTAGCGGAAGGAATGAAGGATATCTGTTGTCTCAGCTTATTGCGCCATTCACGGAAACGGTTTTTCCAGATAATATCTTCCAGGCTGCTGCCTGGTTCATCATCATTGCTGAAGTTGGTCAGCATACGCAGGAACCGTGCAGAGATGCGTGTCTGTTCCCCATTGGGACCTGTTACTGTAACGTAATCATTATTGCCTTTGGTTAGGAATTGCTGGTCGAGAATGATATTGCCGTTGCTGTCGCGGATAGGAGGGGCTTCCACTTCAGCAGTATTGTTGCTAACAACAGCAGGTTGTACGTTCAAGCCTGCATAGCTGATATTGGCAGGCTCATCTACAAAGAAGGCATGTTCTGTGTCTGTAGCTCGTGAAATGCTGTTCACGGCATGCTGCACTATATTCCGCGGACCAGTGGCCGGTATAGCAGCCAGGGCACCTGGCGTAACAGCAGTGGGAGCAACAGGTGTATTGGTGACAGGCGTAGCCGATACAGTAGCCGAAGTAGAACTGTCTGAATTGTTATAATTGAAAGTGATCCAGGTAATGCCTGCAATGGCGGCGGCAACAGCTGCTGCTATGGTTATTTTCCGAAAGGGGATAACACTTGCAGGGCGGGGTGGTCCCAGTGCAACATTAATAGACTGCCAGATATCGGCAGGGGGTAATACTTCGTAATTATACAGTTTTTGAGATAGCTGCATTTCCAATGCATCTGTGCCGGCAGGCAGTTGTGAAGCGATGTGCTCCCACGCTTCCGGTGGAGGCGTTACCTGCAGGTTGTTCAGGTGATGTTGTGCGGAGCCATGCATATTACCGGGTGTAAGATTTTTTGGTGTCACTTAAATATTGACTGATCTTTTTCTGCAGCACAGATTTTGCTCTTGCCAGTTGCGATTTGCTGGTGCCTTCGCTGATACCCAGCATTTCACTGATCTCTTTGTGTGAATATCCTTCTACAACATACAGGTTAAATACGGCACGGTAACCTGGCGACAGTTCCTGTATAATGTTGATGATATCCTTTTCGGCCAGTGCGTCAATGGCCGAGATGTCGGCATCTTCAATGGTGTTTTCTTCTTTATCGCTCACAGAAGAAAGCTGTATGGATTTCTTCCGGAAATACTCGATGGAGGTATTGACAAATACACGTCTTATCCAGCCTTCAAAAGAGCCTTCTGCCCTGAAGCGATGCAGATTTTTATACACTTTGATAAAGCCTTCCTGCAGCAGATCCCTGGCGTCGTCAGAATTACCCGCATAGCGCAGGCATACAGCATACATTTTAGGAGAAAAACGCCTGTACAATTCTTCCTGCATGCGTCTGTCGCCCTCAATACATCCTTTGATTAAGTCGGATTCCGGGATATTATGGTTGCTTTGCTGATCCAAATTTTGTTTTAAATAATTACTGGTCTTTTTCAGGCATCTGCCAGTTGTTGTTGTAAAAATGCCACCAGCTTTTCTGCCGCTGTTTTTCGATGGCTGAACAGGTTTTTCTGCTCAGTGGTCATTTCTGCAAAGGTAAGCATACTGCCTGCCGGTACAAATACAGGGTCGTATCCAAAACCATGCTGCCCTCTTGGGTGGTGAATAATTTCCCCTTCACAAACTCCTTCAAAAAGGTATTCCCGACCTTCCCATACCAACGAAATAACGGTGCGGAACCGTGCTTTGCGGTTGGTAGTGTCACCCAGGTTGGCCAGTAACTTGGCCACATTGCGTTCAAAATTGTTATCATCCCCGGCATAACGGGCACTTTTAACACCCGGTTCCCCGTTCAGGGCCTCTACTTCCAGCCCGGAATCATCACTGAAACAGTTTTTTCCGGTGATCTGGTGAATGGTATGTGATTTTTCCGCAGCATTGGCCTCCAGGGTGGCATGTGGTTCAGGAATATCAATATTGATGCCCGCATCCTGCAGACTTACCACGTTCAGCAAATGACCAATGGCCACCTGCATTTCTTCCAGCTTGTGTTTATTGTTGGTGGCAAAAATAAGTGTTGTCATGGTGGTGCTGTCTTGATAAATATATACGTGTGTACAAAGCTGCGGGTTTATTATTTAGTAACAAAAAACACATGTATTGTGTTAAAATTTTATCATGTATTCTTTAGAAAATTACCGTCAATGATCAGCAGCTTTACTCCATTGGCAGACCGTGAGCGGTGTGAACTTAGATTGTCAGAGACCACATAGGTCATTCCCCTGGTCAGTGTAAATGTATCACCATTTTGAAGCTCGCTGTCAAATGAACCTTCCAGGCAATGCACAATATGTCCTTTGCGGCACCAATGGTCGGCCAGGTAACCGGCAGAATATTCCACAATGCGAATTCTTAATTCCTCAAGCTGTAATGTTTGCCAGAAAGATATGCCTGTTTCTCCGGGGTGTATTGCTTTTTCAATTGCATCCCAGTTAATGGTTTGAAAAGAAATATTACTCATACTGCCGTAAGATATACAATTAGCCGGTACTAGGCCAACAGGGCAACCTGTACTGTAAAAAAAGCACAACAGGATGAGATTATTTCCTGTTACGGATCCTGCTGAGTGAAACGGCAGTAATACCCAGGTAAGAAGCAATGTAATGCTGTGGGATACGTTGCAGCATTTTCGGATAGCTTTTCAGCAGTTCCTCATAGCGTTGCTGCGGTGTGTTCTTAATGCGTGAAAGGAACAGTTTCTGGTACAGGATCAATCGCCGGAAGTTATGTTCTTCTATTTGTTTGCGGATAGCAGGGGAGTTGCCGAGTATATATTGGAAATCTTTTTGCGTAATGGTATGAAGAATACATGGCTCGATGGTTTCAATCGTAAACAGGCTGGGTTGGCGGGTGCGAAAACTTTCAATGGAAGAAACACCTTCACCTTCAAAAAAGAACTGGAAAGTAACATCCTTGCCATTGTTGTTAAACCACAGACGTATACATCCCTTTTCGATATAATATGCTTTGCGTGATATTTCGCCTTCGCGTAACAAAATAGTCCTGGCAGCAACAGATTGCTGTTTGAACAGATGGCCGAAAGAATGCCATTCGGGATTGTTATCAGGTAAGACAAGCATCCTTAAAGATAAGAGTTTAGGGACGTGAAATGTCAGTGGTGAGTAGTGAATGGTCAAAGGTGAGTAATGGCTGCTGTATTTAAAAGACGACCAGCAATGAGCTTCGAGCCACTAGCAAAATACAAAGCATTCCCAGCCATCTAACAATCAAACAATAGAACCATCCAGCCATTACCCGTAGCTCACTTATAACTTACTAACTATCGCTGTATCTCAGCTTAGCCCCAATCTTCTCGAAATATTTGACGAAAACACATTTTTAGGATCATACTTATGTTTGATAGCCAGCCATTCGGTGTATTGCGGATACATGGCCTTAAACATAGATTCGTCTAGCATGGCATCTTTGCCCAGGTACAATCTGCCGCCATATTCCAGTACTTTGGCATCCAGTTTTTTGGTGAATGCTTCCAGGTTTTTAGTTACCGGAAAGTCAATGGCAAGGGTATATCCTTTGAAAGGAAAAGAAAGAATGCCTTGTCCGTCGCCCATTTTTTTAAATACATTCAGGAATGGGGTACAACCACTATCGGCAATCATATTAAGAATGGTGGTCAGGTGTTCTTTGCCGTTGGCTTCAGGAATTACAAACTGGTATTGAATAAAGCCGCGCTTGCCATAACCACGGTTCCAGTTATTGATAGCATCCAGCGGGAAGAAGAATTTCTCGTAGTGAACAAATGCTTTGGGAGAGTTCTGAACGAATGCTATCAGTTTGTTCAGGATACGAACGGTCATTCCGTTCAGTGTAAAATTGGGCATAAAGAAAGGAACGGAGAGTTTGCCTTTCGGATGCACTTTCAGCGGATCGCCTTTCAGCTTTTCCGGCAGATCGGCCAATGATGCGGCATTGCCCAGTGTCAATACACCACGACCGATATTATCACCTTTGGCCAATGCGTCTATCCAGGCCACGGAATAGTTGTATTCGTGATCGTACTTCTCCAGTGCGGCCAGCATTTCATCCAGGTTTTTGATCTTAACAGATTTCTGTTTGAAATACGTGGTCTCAATTTTCCGAAGCCTGATAGTAGCAGTAAGGATAATACCCAGCAGACCCAGTCCGCCGAAGTTGGCCCAGAACAGATCGCTGTTCTCTGTACGGGAGGCTGTTACGGTGCGACCATCTGCCAGCAATATGGTAAATGAAATAACACAGTTTACAAATGAGCCGTCAATGTGATGCGCTTTGCCGTGGATATCGTTGGCAATAGCTCCGCCGATGGTAACGAACTTGGTACCCGGACAGATCATCGGTAACCAGCCTTTGGGAGCAAATACGGAAATGATCTCTTCAAGGCTTACACCTGCCTGACACTCCAATATGCCTTCGGCTTCATTCCAGGAAAGAAAATGGTTGAATTTAGTACAGGTGGCCACGTAGCGGCCCTGGTTAATGGCCTGGTCGCCGTAACTTCTGCCCAATCCGCGTGGCACAATATCTTTTTCAGTCAGCAGTTCAGCGATATCCTGTTCAGAGGCGGGTTTTACTTCAATGGATTCAACCATCGGGAAATTGCCCCATCCGGCAACAGTTGTTTTCTTTCCAGGTAACATACTATTCAATGAATAAGATTAAATAAGGAAACGTTGTATGGGAAGCTAAACGTAAAAAAGGGTATTTATAAGATATCAGGCAGTAAAAAGTTGCACAAATATATTAAAAATCGTTGCTTATGCTTCTTCGGTCATATTATAACCGGCTTTTGCAGTAAAAAATGCTTTTATTATTTTACCGGGTAATTAAAAAAGACTTCATTACGTGTTTGACGAAACAATATACAGGGAAACGGATATTCATGATATTGCACAGCCGGGCGAAGCTATTGGTGATACTTTAGTTGTGAGCCTGAAAAAAGAAAAATATGTAACTGCCAATGTGATCCTGCTGGGTGTGTTGGTATTTCTGCTGGTGATCTGCGTACGGGAGAAGATCCATTTTGCCAGCATTGCTTTAATTATTGCGCTGGTATTATGCTTTTCCGCTTTTCTGCGCAATTATACCAGTCCTGCTGTTGTTTTTTATATTGACAGTAATGGCGTGATCATTCATGGAAAAGAAAAACTTCCCTGGCATGCTATTGAACGTGTAGCCCTGCGCAACGATATGCCCGAAGGCCGGGCCGGACATATGGTATTTTATTTAAAAGATGGAAGTGTACACACCGCAGCGCTGGATTCCAATATGGACAGATCCATCGGCACTATTGCAGCCTGGATAGTGAAATATACACAACGCCCACAGAGCGATCGTAACGATATAATATAACCGGCTACTACAGGTCAAACATCTTTTTCAGACATCCCCATAACAGACCTTTCAATTGTTTGCCGCTGGCGGTTTCCTGGTTCAGCTCGTTCAATGGTGGCGTGATCAGGTAGCGTGTACCGGCATATTCCTGTTCTTTGAATTGCGGAAAGCTCAGGGGTAGATCTATAGCGGTAGGTTCCACGCCCAGTAGCAGTACAAATTTCGGATGTAACTGTTCTTTCAGGGCATTGATCTCGATAGCCTGTGTACTGTTGTTAAGAATGGCAACATCACCCAGGTTAAGCCGGCAGGCGCCCAGTATTTTAGTGAGAAATTGCAGGTGATTTTCCGGCAAATAGGTTTCGCCGGCAAAATCTACGATAATAGACACCTGTTTCTGGTGATTGCCCAGGAATTTGTAGGCAGTACCCAAAGATGGGGGAATGGTGGCTATCGGCGTAGCAACGGGGGCCGGTTTTTCTGCTACAGGAATGGCTGCAAGTGGTGCTTGTTTTACCGTTTCCGTAGTGGATGGGCGTACCGGTTCTTCTGCCGGTGCCGGTACAAAAACGGCCGGATTTTCATCTTCAATCAACAGGTTTTTATAAAGATCAGCCATTACCTGGGCTGGTAACTGTATATTTTTTAATGACATATAGAACAACTCTTTAGAACGTAAAATGCAGTGGGTGAGGCTGCAACCGGATCAGTTTTTTGTATCATGACCAGATCAACTAACAATTGTTAGTAAAAGTTGGCTGGTTTTTTTGTGACCCCAAAGTTTGTTTGTTTCTTTGTGATCCAAAAATACTGGATTATGATTGATGCGTACAGTTTACCTGTTACAAAAGTTGAACGGAGTAAGTTGAATGATATTCCGCTGGAAAACATTCCTTTCGGTAAGTACTTTACTGATCACATGCTGGAGGCCGATTATGAAAACGGTGAGTGGAAGAATGCAGAGATCAAGCCTTATCAGCCCCTTTTGTTAAGCCCGGCCCTGGCGGCCCTACATTACGGACAGGCTATTTTTGAAGGTATTAAAGCCTATAAGAACAGCAACGGAGATGCGTTCATTTTTCGTCCTCAGGCTAATTTCAGGCGTTTTAATATTTCAGCAGAGCGCATGCAGATGCCTCCTGTTCCGGAAGAACTGTTCATTGATGGTATGCGTCAGTTGATCAGCCTGGATAAGAACTGGATCCCCGCTAAAGAAAATCATTCATTATATATACGTCCTTTCATGTTCTCTTCTGATGAAGTGATAGGCGTAAAACCTTCTGAAACATATAAATTCCTGATCATCCTCAGTCCTACAGGCCCATACTATGGCGCGCCCATGCGTATCTATGTGGAAGAAAAGTATACCCGTGCAGCTCCCGGTGGTGTTGGTTTTGCCAAAGTGGCTGGTAACTACGGTGCCAGTATGCTGGTAACGGCAGAAGCCAAAGCACAGGGATATGACCAGGTATTATGGACCGATGCCCTTGAACATAAATATGTGCAGGAGATCGGTACTATGAACGTATTCTTTGTACTGAGCGATAATAAAGTGATCACACCCGGACTGGATGCCGGTACGATCCTGGAAGGGGTTACCCGCGACAGCGCCATCACCATTTTAAAAGAAATGGGGTTGACGGTAGAAGAAAGAGCTGTGAACATTGACGAACTGATTGAAGCCTACAAAGCCGGCAACCTGAAAGAGGTGTTCGGAACAGGTACAGCGGCTACCATTTCACCCATTAAAGAGCTGAAATACAAAGATTTTGTAATGAACTTTAATGTAGACGAATGGAAAACAGCCTTTGAAATGAAGCGCAGACTGGACGATATCCGTGAAGGTCGTACAGCTGATACAAAGGGCTGGATGGTGAAAGTGTAGGAGGTTGGAAGTTTTTGGTTATAAGTTACAGGCAGAACACAGAATGCTAAAAGCCTACGCTAATAACTAAAATTGAATAATCGACTATTGAAAATCAGTGAGATGGAAATAAAAGCCACTCGCAATTCGTCACTCACCACTCACGAAATTAACAATCGGGATAACTTTTTATAATTTCAGATTTTAAAAATTTGGTATTTCCCATGAGGGAGTTTACCTTTGCCGTCCCAAAAATAAAAGGTTTAGAATGCCTACAATACAACAATTGGTAAGAAAAGGAAGAGAGATCATTAAAGCAAAAAGTAAATCCAGGGCGTTGGACTCCTGTCCTTTCCGTCGCGGTGTTTGTACCCGCGTATATACAACTACGCCCAAAAAACCTAACTCTGCTTTGCGCAAAGTTGCTAAAGTACGTTTGACCAACAAGGTAGAGGTGATTGCCTATATACCCGGTGAAGGTCACAACCTGCAGGAGCACTCTATCGTTCTGGTACGCGGAGGTCGTGTAAAGGATTTACCAGGTGTACGTTACCATATTGTTCGTGGTAGTCTGGATACTGCTGGTGTAAAAGACCGCAAAAAGAGTCGTTCCAAATACGGTACAAAACGTGAAAAAGCTAAAAAATAGTCGTGCAGGCTTCGCAGATTATTTGAAGATTTCACAGATATATTTAACAATGACAACACTGAAACAGGTTCGCCTGGTTCAACTATAAAAGCGACAAAATGAGGAAGACAAAAGCCAAAAAAATTCCTTTAGCAGCAGATCCCCGGTACAATGATGTACTGGTAACACGCTTCGTGAATAACCTGATGCTGGGTGGCAAAAAGAACACAGCATTTAACATATTTTACGATGCGGTTGACCGTATCGCTAAACAAACCGGCGAAAACGGTTATGAAATATGGAAAAGAGCATTGAACAACGTTACTCCGGCCGTAGAAGTACGTAGCCGTCGTATCGGTGGTGCTACTTTCCAGATCCCTTCAGAAGTACGTGCCGACAGAAAAACTTCACTGAGCATTAAATGGCTCATTCGTTACAGCCGTGAAAGAAACGGTCGTAGCATGGCTGAGAAACTGGCCAACGAAGTTATCGCTGCCAGCAAAGGTGAGGGTGGTGCTTTCAAAAAGAAAGAAGACACCCACCGTATGGCTGAAGCCAACAAGGCTTTCGCTCACTTCAGAGTGTAACATTCAACTTTTTATATTTCTTCCACCCCATGCTGTTCACAGTGTGGGGTTTTTTGTTGCCTGTTATAGTCCGGCACATTATATTTATGGCCATTTACAACCACAATGATCAGCAAGCTGCATCCTGAAAGATGGCATGGTGAATACGTGTATGGTGAAGGATACCCGGAATCCGTTGCCGGCCAGGCCGCTCCTTTTGAAATTGATATTACCTGCGCAGACAATAATCATTTTACTGGTTTTTGTTATGATGATATCAGCAGAAGGATGGAAGGAGTTCCTGCCGCTATTGAAGGATATATTGAAAACGATTCTATTTACTTTACCAAACGATATGCCTATGCCACCTACATGTCTGAAAATGGCTTTTCGTGGGCATTTCCCAATCGACCATCACACGATGTTCACTATACCGGTAACTGGTATGGTGATATGTATGCAGGTGAGTGGGAGATCTTCACACTTGTAAAAGATGTTGACGGCAGTTATGTTGAGCAATACTGTGCAGGCACCTGGTTTATCCGGAAAGTATTACCGGAAACTTTACAGGATCGTAAACGTACCAACGCAATGGCCTTGTTAAACAAGTTTTTTAAACGAATATTTGGGAAAAAAGATACCTACTGAATATCTGATAACAATTATCCACTGATCAGGACCTGATGATAATGGTTTTAAAACTAACCCTTCCTTCTTTCACAATCACAAGCCAGTAAATTCCCCTGGCACAACCTGCCAATGACAATTGCAGGGTAGCATTATTCATTGATACCTGCTTTATACATTGTCCCATACTGTTGTACAATAATACTGTTCTGGGATGCAGATCATTGCTGCGGATCTGTAATTGCTGGCTGCCATTTACCGGGTTAGGGAACACCAGGTACCCGCTGTTATCAAAACTATAAACTGTTTCCGGTGCGCTGTATACAATACTGCCGTTTGCCAGTGTAATGCGGGCGCGATAAATATTGCCGCCTTTGTGCAATGCATTGTCTGTATACTGGTACAACAGGTTATTAGCCGACTGGAAATCGTAAAGCGATGTAAAACGGTTGTTGATGAATTTCTCCAGCGCAATACCAGTTACCTGGTATAGTGAACCCAACGTAAGGGTCAATGCGGCTGTATTGTTGTCTGTCAGTTCCCCAAACAGGTTATTGACATAGCATCCTGCACCCTGTGTGGTATAGTTAACGGTAAGGGCTTTGATGCCCTGTTTACCTGTTTTGATAACAGGTGCTACTGTATAATGAAGACTGCTTTTGTTTGTTGTGTGCAGTATGATCGCGGTGTCGGAAATGGTGTTCATAGATTCGAGGTAATTACTACCCAACTGGTACAATGCATAACCTACAGCACCGGATACGGATGGCCAGTACAGCAAAACAGAATCGGTGCAATTAAAACCTACGCGCAGGGTGGTGGGTTTTGATACAATACAGGTGTCGGTAAGGTAATTATTACCATTGATGGTCATACGAAAAATGGCTGTAACAGAGGTGTCCGGCGCCTGCCAACTGGTATATCCTTTGGCAAGATCAGTTGCGTTGCTGATTAGCTGCCAGGTATTCCCTTCGTCAATGCTGTAGTATAAAGTACCGGTAGTATTGCTGAATGTGTTTGACCAACGGAGTATATTTTGCTGACCTCCTGTAAGGTAATCAGTGGAAGTGGGGTAGTACCAGGTAAACTGGTCTGCAGTATCCTGCTGAAAAGCAACATAAAAGTCCTGCGGACCAGTTGCGATATTGTAACCATTCACGCGTACCTGGTAGTTTCCAGCCACAGGATTTTGCAGGGTGATCTGTTCTATCGTATTCAGGCTGTCTCTTTTACGCGTGGCGGGCAGTAACAATGAATCCCGTTTTGGATAGCCCGAAAGCACCCAGGGCATCCAGGTTTCATTGGTGCTGGTATTGACCAGTTGCAGGTCCAGGTCATTTACAAGTGCTTTAGCAGCGTTGGCACTGGCCGGTACATCGTTCCAGCAAAGCGTGATCTTTACGCTGCGTATTCCTGCCGGAATGGTCAATGAGAATGTTTGTTGCTGTGTATTAGTAGCCGCACCGCTATAGTATTGCTGCTGTTGTAATGTTTGCATGGCTTTCCAGGCATTGACCGTGCCATAGCCTGAGCGAAAATCAGGACCGGGTATATCAATGTCTTCTGCACTGTTGATAAGAATGGCTTTGATTAAAGCGGCATCCGGTAATTGCTGGTATTGATTTTTGTAGGCATGCTGCAAGGTCAATGCTACCCCGGAAACAATCGCAGCAGCCCCTGAACTACCGTCCTGGCCAAAAGCCACCAGTTCGGGTTTAATGCGTCCGTCGTAAGCAGGTCCTTTGGAACTTAAAGGAGCTACGTTGTTGAAAGAATCCACTGCGCCAACGGTCAGAATATTTTTAGCCATTTTAAAACTGCCGGTAAGATTGGCTGTACTGTCCAGCCCTGCATAAGTGCCGGTACTGTTGCGCAGGCTTCCCGAATTACCTGCTGAAAAAACATGCAACAGGACAGGGTTGCTGCGTACGCTGGCGTCGTATGCCAGTGCATCTGCACCGTAATAGTTTTCCAGGGTTGTGCCGTAGGAGTGATTTTGTACGGAAACATTGTATTTTCTGTAATCGGCATCAGCATCTGGTAATATACTGGCAAATGATGATGATGTGACCGTGGCCTTCCAGGCAATGCCCTTGCCGGTATAAAAAGAGTTGCCGCCGCCGGCAATGGTAGTAGCCATAATGGTAGCATGTGTGGTAAGTTCTGTTGGCATCAATGGCGTAACCAGGAACCTGCCTTTGAAATCTATATCGGCAGTGTCTGGTCTGTTCTCTTTAACAGAAACAACCAGCCCGTTGCCATTCACTGCCGGAAAATTGTGCTGCATGCTGCTGATGGTGTTTACACTGAAATCCTGTGCATGCACGGCCTGTTCTTCTTTGGGTATGCGTGGTGCATCAATGTACTGGATATGGGGTAAAAACAGTAATGAATCTATTATGGCGGCCCGTGCCCGGATCACCATTAAGTGTGCTGCCGGGTATTCCCGGATTATTTCAGCAGGTGTTGATAAACGTAATAACCAGTTTTTGGTACTGTCTGTCTGTGTGGTAATGATCCAAAAAACCTGTTCTGATTCTTTAATTAACGTAACCAGGCGCGTGTGCAGGGCAGGAGAAAGCTTGTCAGCAACGGAGCGGGTTTGCTGAGCTGCAACAGATGCGGAAAGCCATAGCAGGAAGCTGGTTATGAATAGCTGTTTCATATAACACGGGCAGCCATACAGGCAAAAAGCACAGTGCTGTAAACTACAACTTTTTATATTGGTCTATAATTATTTTTGTGAAGCTTGCATAAAACCGCTTATTCATCACCGTAATTTTACTATTGCCAAATTTATTTATTTGCAGACCGACTATGACTGTCAATGGTCAAGATAAGTTCTGCAACGGTGTTGCTATTTTACCACTGGGGTAGCATAAGTATAAGCTTTAAATTGTATTTGTTTTTTTAGCAACCCCCCGTTAGCGTTAGTATTACTAGCTATGAATGCAAAGCAGTAACAACTAGGCCGATTACTAAGCTTAAAAAAACATGTTATGAGAAAAATTTTAATGAAAGCCGCCATTGCCGTTCTGGCAATAGGTCTGCTGGCTCCTGCCTGTAAAAAACAAGTGAAAGATTCTCCTGAAAGCGAAATTCCCCAATCTGTTATTGACCGTGTAGCCGAACTGGGCTTTGCCACCGGCGGCATTGTTAAGGAGGGAAATGGCTACATTGTTGAGGGCGACATTTACCTGTCTCCCGAGCAGCTTAGCCAGGGCGTTCCTACTACCAAGGAACTTGTAATAGCCAACGAAGAACATTACCGCACCACCAATATAGTAACCGGTACTCCCCGTACCATTACTGTATCGCTCAGTTCCGGTGCACCCAGTTACTTCAGTACTGCGCTGAATACTGCAATCAGCCGTTACAATGCGCTGGGATTAACGCTTACCTTTTCGCGGGTAAGCAGCGGTGGCAATATCAATGTTGTAACCTTTTACCAGGTAAGCAATACGCTGGGGTCTTCCGGTTTCCCGTCTGGTGGCAATCCTTATCCCACCATTCAGATGAACACCTACTGGTATAGCTCCAGCACAAATACCAATTATCTGGCAAGCATTATTGCCCATGAAATGGGCCATTGCATTGGTTTCCGTCATACAGACTACATGAACCGTGCTTATAGCTGCGGCGGCAGTGCCTATAACGAGGGTACAGCCGGTGTAGGCGCTATCTGGATCAACGGAACACCTACCGGTGCCAGCGCCAATTCCTGGATGCTGGCCTGTTCAAATGGCTCAGACAGGCCATTTACCAGTGCGGATATAACTGCATTGACCACTTTGTATTGATAATCATACCCGGATTTAGTTGTTACTGCGTGGCAGGGTCCTTCACAAATGAAGGACCCTGCTGTTTTTCGGGGTTACAGACCCTCTCACAAATTAACCTTCAGATAATCCCACATTTTGTTGGGAATTTGCTTACCTTTGCGAACTTATTTTCAGGGGCGTGGGCCCGGTTCACACTAAAAAAAGCAAATACAAAAAGTCATGGCAGACTTACGATTACAAAGAAACTTTGGTATTGCGGCTCACATTGATGCCGGTAAAACCACTACAACCGAGCGTATATTGCGCTATACCGGTATGATTCACAAAATTGGTGAGGTGCATGATGGTGCTGCTACCACCGACTGGATGGAGCAGGAAAAAGAGAGAGGTATTACCATTACCTCCGCTGCGGTTAGCTGCCAGTGGAACTTCCCTACTGTAAAAGGTAAGGCAGATGCCAACACCAAAAAATACTATTTCAATATTATTGATACTCCGGGCCACGTTGACTTTACCGTAGAGGTAGAGCGTTCTATGCGTGTACTGGACGGTCTGATTGCCCTGTTTTCTGCTGTTGACGGTGTAGAACCTCAGTCAGAGACTGTATGGCGCCAGGCCAACCGCTATAAAGTACCCCGTATCGGTTTCGTTAACAAAATGGACCGTTCCGGTGCTGACTTTCTGATGGTGGTTAAACAGGTAAAAGAAATGCTGGGTGCAAAAGCTGTTCCCCTGCAGCTACCTATCGGCGCTGAAGACAACTTCAAAGGCGTGGTAGACCTGATCAAAATGAAAGGTATTATCTGGCACATGGAAACAGAAGGTATGACCTTCGATGAGATCCCTGTTCCTGATGATATGAAAGATGAAGCTGACGAGTGGAGACAGAACCTGATCGAGGCTGTTGCTGAATACGACGACAAGCTGATGGAAAAATTCTTCGAAGATCCTAACAGTATCACTGAAGAAGAAGTACACGAAGCTATCCGTAAAGCAACCATCGACCTGAGCATCGTTCCGATGATGTGCGGTTCTTCTTTCAAAAATAAAGGTGTACAGACTGCACTGGATGCGGTTTGTCGTTACCTGCCTTCACCTGTTGATATCGACGATACTACCGGTGTAAATCCTGATACAGGCGAAACTGAAATCCGTAAAGCTGATCCGAAAGCTCCGTTCGCTGCGTTGGCTTTCAAGATCATGACCGATCCTTTCGTTGGTCGTCTGGCATTCTTCCGCTGTTATAGCGGCCACCTCGATGCCGGTTCTTATGTATTGAACGTAAGAAGTGGTAAAAAAGAGCGTATCAGCCGTATCATGAAGATGTTTGCCAACAAACAGAACCCGATTGATTTCATTGAAGCTGGTGATATCGCTGCTGCGGTAGGTTTCAAAGAGATCAAAACCGGTGATACCCTGTGCGATGAGAACCATCCTATCACACTGGAAAACATGTTCATTCCTGAGCCTGTGATCGCTATTGCCGTTGAGCCTAAAACACAGGCTGACGTTGATAAAATGGGTATGGCTATCGCTAAACTGGTAGAGGAAGATCCTACCTTACGCGTTAACACCGATGAAGATACCGGTCAAACCATCCTGCGTGGTATGGGTGAGCTGCACCTGGAGATCATCATCGACCGTATGCGTCGTGAGTTCAAAGTAGAAGTTAACCAGGGTGCTCCCCAGGTTGCTTATAAAGAAACATTTAGAAAAACTGTTGAACACCGCGAAACGCTGAAAAAGCAAACCGGTGGTCGTGGTAAGTTCGCTGATATCGTATTCGAATTCGGCCCTGCTGATGAAGAATGGATTGCAGCAAACCCCAAAGAAAACATGCAGTTTGTCAATGATATCTTCGGTGGATCTATCCCCCGTGAATTTATCGCACCTATACAGAAAGGTTTCCAGTCTGCTATGGGAACAGGTGTACTGGCCGGCTATCCTGTAGAGCACATGAAAGTGCGCATTTTTGATGGTAGCTATCACCAGGTGGACTCTGACGGTATGTCGTTTGAGTTGTGTGCCAGAGCCGGTTTCCGTGAAGCCGGCCGTAAAGCACAGCCTACACTGCTGGAGCCTATCATGAAAGTAGAAGTGATCACTCCTGAGCAATACATGGGTGATGTAACAGGTGACCTGAACCGTCGTCGTGGTATGCTGGAAGGTATGGATAGCCGTGCAGGAGCACAGGTTATCAAAGCCAAAGTGCCACTGAGCGAAATGTTTGGTTATGTAACACAACTGCGTAGCTTGTCTTCCGGTCGTGCTACTTCTACCATGGAATTCAGCCACTATTCACCTGCACCTAACAACATCGCTGAAGAAGTGATTGCGAAGGCGAAAGGTAAAATGAAAGTGGAAGACTAATTGGTATCATATCATCAGTGATTTTTACTGTATGATCGAGATAATGAAAAGGTTCTGTCGCAAGACAGAACCTTTTTTTATTACCTGGCAATAATCTTTAGTTGCTGCCAAGTCTCTATATTTGAGCGGAGTTTATGTGATTTCATAACTGTCCCCATTATGAAGTTGAAATACCTGACAGCGCTGGTATTACTGGCCATTGTTTTTCTATTGTTGTTCAAATATTACAGGGCCGATAAACACGGAACTGATATTGATCGGCTTGATACGTTGCTGATGCCCGTAAAAAAGATCATATCTCCCACTTCTGTTATTGGTTTCTGTACAAATGTTCCCAACGACAGGGTGAACGAATTGTATTTTAAAACCACGTTGGTCATGGCTCCTGCCATTGTAGAAAAAACACCGGAAGCAGACACCGTGCTGTGTGTACAGCATGTGCAATTTCCGGTAAAAGAGCTGCATAATTATGAGTGTGTAGCGAAAGGTTCAGATGGAGAAGTGGCTTATTTTCTAATGGCTTTAAAAAAGTAATATGAACCTGTTCTTTGCATTTCTGAACATCATTCTGTTATACCTGACTTTTGCCGGTATTATCCGTAAAACAACCGGTGCCAGTGGCTTTATCAAACACCTGGGTGCTTTTGCTACTACCGTACTGATGACAGGCTTTTTTTATTACGCAAGCCTGGTGCTATCTATCAGCTTTTCTATCCTGTTGCTGATACTGTCAGTGCTGAATGCAGTAAGTCTCTGGTTGTTGTACAGGGGTGTTTCCATGCAGCAAAAGGTTCTTGCATCCGGAAAAATTGCGGCGGATCCACGTATTACTTTTTTTGTATTGCTGGCTGTGTTCCTGTTCACTTTTGAGTTTGCCTACACTTCCAGGAAATGGGGTGAGTGGGATGCTTGGGCTATCTGGAGCCTGCATGCAAAATTCCTTTTCTATCCTGATTACTGGAGTAATCTCTTCACCGATAAAATTGCGTTTACTCATCCTGATTATCCCTTAATGCTTCCTGCTTTGATCGCTTATTGCTGGAGAGGCGTTGGTGCTATTGCGCCATTTATACCCTACCTGATCGCTTATGTGATATTACTTGCTGTGCCATTAACTGTATTTCGTACCATATACCAGCAGGGAAATGATCTCTTTGCTTTTATAGCATTGTTCATTTTTATAGCCGATATCAGGTTTGTATACGTCGCCAGTTCACAATATGCGGATACATGGGTGGCTTTTTTTATTCTGATCGCATTCATTTTGTATAAACAGATCCGTAGTGGCGCCAGTGAACAACTGGTGTACCTGCTGGGTTTTATAGCTGCGGGTGCCGGTTGGGTAAAAAATGAGGGCATGCTTTTTTATATTGTTTTTACAGGTGTGTTCATGTTGTTTAATTATCGCAAGCCTGTATTGATTATAAAATACCTGGTTGGCTCTGCGTTGCCATTAGCTGCTATTGCATCTTTTAAGCTGTTGTATGCACCACAGAACGATCTGTTGTATGCGGACAGGAAGGAAGCGATCAAAAGCTTCCTGGTGCAGGGGAAAAGATACCAGATCATTGCACTCTTTTTTATAAAAACGGTTACCCTTTATTTTACCGCTATTATTCTGCTGGTCATATATGCTTTGATCAGGAAGATCAATCCTTTTAAGTCTTTCTATTTTGTAGTGGTGTTGCTGGTGGTAACAGGTTATTTCTTTGTATACGTTACTACACCCAATGAACTGAATTGGCATCTTGAATCATCTGCAGACAGGTTGTTCCATCATCTTTACCCGGCAGTGGTGTGCATGTTGCTGTGGCGTATCAGGGATAGTTATGCCTATAGTAAACCATTGTCATTGCTTAGTCTCATCAACCATTTGAAGGCTTTGCCAGCCGGTAAATGATTGGTAAACAATCTTTCTCCAAAATGGTAATGTTACCTGTAATTCGTTAAAAGGATTTAAAAACCTTTTGCCCGTTAAACCTTGTTGCGCCTGCTGGTTCTATATATAAAATCAATCAATTATGAAAAAGTATATAAGAACTATAGCGTTGCTTTCTTTATTGGTAGCAGGTGTATCTTTTTCAGCATGTGCACAGGTGTATGTGAACATTCGTCCTGCTGCGCCGGTAATAGTGCGCCCGGTTGCTCCTTCGCCGCGACATGTATGGGTTGATGGCGGCTGGGCAGTACGTGGCGGTCGTTATGTATGGACAGATGGTTATTGGGTAGTTCCCCGTCGTGGTCATCATTATATACCCGGTCGTTGGGATCATCGCAGAGGTGGATGGGTATGGGTAGGTGGATATTGGCGTAGGTAATTTGAAGATTTGAAAATGGAATAATAATAAACAGAAAGAAAAACTCAAAGTTGCAGAACCCGCAACCTGAAATACGAAATAAAAAATCCCCTGCCACCGGCAGGGGATTTTTTATTGTAACGGTTGTTGTGTTTGCGTGCAAAATGTTAATTTACTGCCTCCAAAATCTATTGTATGCATATTAACCAAAGGTTGATGAAAATTATCCTTTTGCTTGCTGTAGTGTGTATCCCGGCCTTTATGAAGGCACAGGGCGGCATACATTGGGCAAAAGATGGCAGCAGCTATTTTGAAGTGAATGAAGGTGACCTGGTACAGTTTGTATTGCCACAGAATACACGCAATGTAGTATTAACCAAAACACAACTTACACCGGCAGGGCAGGATCGTCCGCTGGCTGTACGTGATTTCAGCTTCACGGCCGATGATAAAAAGATACTGTTGTTTACCAATACACGTAAAGTATGGCGTTTGCATACGCGTGGTGATTACTGGGTATTTGATCGTAACACCAATACGCTGCGTCAGTTGGGTAAAGGCAGACCGGTTTCATCCCTTATGTTTGCCAAATTCAGTCCCGATGGACAGAAGGTTGCCTATGTTAGTGAATACAACATCTATGTGGAAGACCTGGCTTCAAGAACTATTAAACAACTCACGACCGATGGTAGCCGAAAACTGATCAACGGTACTTTTGACTGGGTGTACGAAGAAGAGTTTTTCTGTCGTGATGGTTTTCGCTGGAGCCCGGACAGCAAGCAGATCGCTTACTGGCAGATAGACGCCAAGAATACGAAGGATTACCTGATGATCAATAACACGGATTCTATTTATCCGTTTGCAATACCGGTAGAATACCCGGTGGCAGGTGAAGCCCCTTCTCCCTTTAAAATTGGTGTTATAGATATTGCTGCAGGTAAAACCCAGTGGATGAATATTCCTACTGATCCTTTGCTGCAAAGCTATGTGCCACGGATGGAGTGGGCTGCCAATAACACAGAGCTGATTGTACAGCACCTGAACCGCAAACAGAATGAAAGCAACCTGTTGCTGTGCGATGTAAAAAGCGGTGCTTCGCAAAGCATTTATACAGAAAAGGATTCTGCGTGGATAGATATCCTGCCTTTGTGGGATGACGATTATATCTGGGGCGGATGGGACTGGCTCAATGGTGGTAAAGAATTTATCTGGCCTTCTGAAAAAGACGGATGGCGTCATTTGTATCGTGTAAGTCGTGATGGTAAAAAAGAAACGTTGATTACCAATGGCAACTACGATGTAATGGATATTGCGTGCATTGATGAAAAAGGAGGTTATGTTTATTTCATGGCTTCTCCCACCAATGGCACCCAGAAATACCTGTACCGTACAAAACTGGATGGAAAGGGTAAAGCAGAACTGGTATCGCCTGCCAACCAGCAGGGTACGCATGAATACAATGTATCGCCCAACGCTTTGTATGCCGAGCATGTATTCTCAAACTATTATACTCCTTATGCCAGTGAGCTTATCTCGCTGAAGGATCATAAAGGCATCAACGGTACCAATGCGGTGAATGATGCTGTAGCCAAAGCCAGCAAGGAAAGCTCCAAACTGGAGTTCTTTAAAGTGACCAGCAGCGAAGGTGTGGAAATGGACGGCTGGATGGTGAAACCCGAGCACTTTGATCCCACCAAAAAATACCCGATTGTATTTTATGTATATACTGAACCCTGGGGACAGAATGTAAAGGACCAATATGGTGTGGGACGTGATTTCCTGTACCAGGGGAATATGCCGGCAGATGGTTATATATACGTTTCCATTGACAACCGCGGCACACCTGTACCCAAGGGCAGAAACTGGCGTAAAGTGGTTTACCGCAAAATAGGGCAGGTGAATATCCGCGACCAGGCACTGGCAGCCAAAGAGGTATTTAAGAATTATCCGTTTGTAGATACATCACGTGTAGCGGTGTGGGGATGGAGCGGTGGCGGTTCTGCCACCCTGAACCTGATGTTCCAATACCCGGAGATCTATAAAACCGGTATTGCCATTGCTGCAGTAGGCAATCAGCTTACTTACGACAATATCTACCAGGAGCGTTATATGGGGCTGCCGCAGGAAAACCGGGAGGATTTTGTAAAAGGGTCACCGATTACTTATGCTAAATATCTGAAAGGCAACCTGTTGTACATACATGGTACGGGAGACGACAATGTGCATTATTCCAATGCTGAAATGCTGATCAATGAGCTGGTGAAATACAACCGCCAGTTCCAACTGATGTCCTACCCCAATAGAACGCACAGCATTAATGAAGGGCAGGGAACTACCCAGCACCTGGCTACGCTATATACCCGTTACCTGAAGGAGCATTGTCCTCCTGGAGCGCGTTAAAAGGATTACTTAAACTTATGTAGAGCGCTGTCTTCTTTTTGGGAGGCAGCGTTTTTTATGGTAGGTAGTGAGAAGGAAGGCACAAGGGGTAAGGTATAAGCGTAAAGTTTAAAGAAACAAGATACAAGGCACAGAAATCCCGGCGTAGGGAGGGTATTTACCTGTATAAGTAGGATATCCACATTGGGTTGTCAAAATCTGCATAAATTTGCGGCATTGGAGCGGGCAGGGGGAGTGATTTAGATTAATTGTTTATTAAATGGTTGATTATCAATTTTTTTATTTTTTTTAATATTAAAAAAAGGCTTTTTAGGGGCATGCAGAACAGGCTAATTTGTTGATTTATTATTGTTTTTTAATGCAGCGGATTAAAATTTTCTGGAAAATCTTTTGTTGATCAGTAAACAACTCATACCTTTGCATCCCCGTTCGAAAAATGGGATTTGAACTATGTCTCAACGAATCAGAATAAAATTACAGTCTTACGATCACAACCTGGTAGACAAATCTGCCGAGAAAATCGTAAAAACAGTACGCAGCACAGGAGCAGTAGTAACAGGTCCTATTCCTTTACCCACAAGGAAGAAGATCTTCACCGTATTGCGTTCACCCCACGTGAACAAAAAGAGCCGTGAGCAGTTCCAGTTGTGTACGCACAAACGTTTATTGGATATTTATACTTCTTCCAGCCGTACAGTAGATGCCCTGAGTAAATTGGATCTGCCCAGTGGTGTAGAAGTTGAGATCAAAGCATGATAATGTACGATGAACCTTGCCGGGTTTCAGAAATAACGGCAAGGTTCATTGCTTTATATAAGTTCTTTCAAAACCTATCTGCAAACTCTGTCTCTGAGAAGAGTGTACAAACAGATAAAGCAGCGCTGGGTTGTTAAATAGTAAAAAAGCCGGTTTGTAAAAAGGACCGGATTTTAAATAAACTTTTAAATATGAACTAGCCCTTCGAGGTTAGTTTACTGCCGGTACTTCCCTCATTCGGCATCTGCTCAAGGCAGAAGAGCGAATGAAACAAAGGAAAAGGTCGTCAGCAAACGGGGATTGAAGTCCTGATGGTCATCATCATTACTGTCTCTTCAACCTTTCGAAGGCAAAAATTGTACAACGATGAAAGGAATCATTGGTAAAAAAATCGGGATGACCAGCATCTTCAGTCCTGATGGTAAGCAAACATCATGCACCATCATTGAAGCAGGTCCCTGTGTAGTTACCCAGGTAAAGACTCTGGAGTCTGACGGGTATAATGCTGTTCAGTTAGCGTACGGCGACAAGAAAGAAAAGCACACTATCGCTGCTGAAAAAAATCACTTCGCAAAGGCCAATACAAGCGCCAAGAAATTTGTAAAAGAATTCCGCGATTTCTCTCTCTCTAAAGAATTAGGTGAAGCTATTACTGTTGACATTTTCGCAGAAGGCGATAAAGTTGAAGTAGTAGGTACTACCAAAGGTAAAGGTTTCCAAGGTGTAGTTAAACGTCATGGTTTTAGTGGTGTTGGTGAGCAATCTCACGGCCAGCACGATCGTCAAAGAGCTCCCGGTTCTATCGGTAACTCTTCTGACGCTTCCCGCGTTTTCAAAGGTATGCGCATGGCAGGCCGTATGGGTAATGACCGTGTGAAAGTGAAAGGCTTGAAAGTGCTGAAAGTATTCCCTGATAAGAATTACATCCTGGTTAGCGGATCAGTTCCCGGCCATAACGGAGCAATCGTATTAATTCAGAAATAACAATGTGTAAGGTTGTAAAATCTTACAAGAACTGAAAAAACAGCTTACAATGCAAGTAGACGTATTAAATATAAAAGGTGCCAAAACCGGTCGCTCTGTAGAGTTGCCTGATGATATTTTTGGAGTAGAACCGAATAACCATGTGATTTACCTGGCTGTAAAACAGTTCCTGGCTGCACAGCGCCAAGGTACGCACAAAGTAAAAACAAGGTTGGAAGTTAAAGGTTCCAGCAAAAAACTGCACCGTCAAAAGGGTACAGGTGGCAGCCGTAAAGGTAACCTACGTAACCCCCTGTTTAAAGGTGGTGGTACTATTTTCGGTCCTAAACCCCGCGATTACGATTTCAAACTGAACCGTAAAGTGAAGGATCTGGCGAAAATAAGCGCACTGTCTCACAAAGCACAGGCAAGTGCAATTGTAGTAGTAGAAGACATCAACCTGGAAACTCCTAAAACTAAACAGTTTGTAGAGATCCTGGACAGTCTGAAAATAAATGGTAAAAAGTCTCTGGTGATTTTCCCTGAGTACAGCGATAACCTGTACCTGAGCCTGCGCAACCTTCCTAAGGTTACCGGCACACCAGTTACTGATATCAATACATATGATATTGTGAATGCTGATGTAGTGGTACTGACTGAAACGGTTGCCAAAATTTTCAGCGATGATGAAGTGGCTGCAGAAGCCTAAGCAAATTTGAAAATGTGCGGATGTGCAATGTGATGATGCAATTTTCAAATGAATCAAATTTCAAATTTTCAAATTGAGTTAGTATGAAACTCTCAGAAGTACTGATAAAACCAATTGTTACCGAGAAAAGCAATAAGCTTTCTGATGCTAGCAGAACTTATGCTTTCCGCGTAAGCCGTAAAGCAAACAAGCTGGAAATTAAAAAGGCTGTTGAAAGCTTTTATGGGGTAACAGTAACCGAAGTGAACACGATTGTTGTTCCCGGTAAAACAAAAAGCCGCTTTACAAAAGCTGGTTTTATTTCAGGTGTAAAACCTGCCTACAAAAAAGCGTATGTGCAGGTTGCAGAAGGTGAAGCCATTGATCTGTACGGCAACATCTAAACCTGACAAATAAATAGAATGGCGCGTCAAACGCCGCGAAGTATTGACAATTATTAGTAAACTGAATAAGAAGATAAAAATGGCACTGAAAAAATACAAACCGATTACAGCCGGTACACGTTGGAGAATCGGTAATGCATATGCAGAGATCACAACTAACGAGCCGGAGAAAAGCCTGTTAGAGCGTAAAAACTCTACTGGTGGTCGTAACGTACAGGGTAGAAGATCTATGCGCTATATGGGTGGTGGACATAAAAAACACTACCGTATCATCGACTTTAAAAGAAACAAGAAAAATATTCCTGCAACTGTAGCTTCTATCGAGTACGATCCTAACCGTACAGCTTTCATCGCTCTGTTGAACTATACAGATGGCGAGAAAAGATATATCCTGGCTCCCCAGGGTTTACAGGTTGGTGCTACTGTTCAGGCAGGTGATACTGTTGCCCCTGAGGTTGGTAATGCTCTTCAGATGAAGAACATGCCGCTGGGTACCAACATTCACAACATTGAAATGCAGCCTGGTCAGGGTGGCAAACTGGTACGCAGTGCCGGTACTTCAGCCCAGCTGACCAACAAAGAAGAAAAATACGCTGTATTGAAAATGCCTTCAGGCGAATTGAGAAAGGTGTTGATCAATTGCTATGCTACGGTAGGTGTGGTGAGCAATGGTGATCATAACCTGGAAATGATGGGTAAAGCTGGTCGTAACCGTTGGAGAGGTATCCGCCCCCGAAACCGTGGTGTAGCGATGAACCCTGTAGATCACCCAATGGGTGGTGGTGAAGGTAGAGCTTCAGGTGGTCACCCACGCTCCAGAACCGGTAAATACGCTAAAGGTCTGAAAACCCGCAAGTCTGGTAAAGGCAGCGACAAACTGATTATTCAGCGTAAAAACGGTAAAAAACTAGCTAAATAATCAAATTCCAAATTTTCAAATTAACTCGTCAATATGGCTCGTTCAATTAAAAAAGGTCCTTATGTAGCCGCTAAACTTGAGAAGAAAGTGTTGGCTATTAATGAAGGAAAGTCAAAAAAGGGTGTGGTGAAAACCTGGAGCCGTCGTTCTACCATTACCCCGGATTTCGTAGGTCATACTTTTGCTGTGCACAACGGTAACAAGTTCATACCTGTATATGTAACCGAATTTATGGTAGGTCACAAACTGGGTGAATTTGCACCAACGCGCAACTTTAAAGGACACTCAAGTAAAAAAGTAGCTTAACAAGGTTTAAGATTTAAGGTACAAGGCGCAAGCTGAGACCGGAAATCAGAAACCAGAAATAATAAATAATGGAAGCAGTAGCTAAACTTAAAAATTATCCTACATCACCCCGCAGAATGCGTTTGCTGGCTGATGAGATCCGTGGTGTAGAAGTAGAAAAAGCATTGGCGTTGCTGGAGCATCATCCGCAACACTCTGCTACACCTTTGTACAAACTGTTGAAGAGCGCTATCAGCAACTGGGAACAGAAGAATGAAGGAAGCAGTGCAGCTGATGCCGGTTTAGTGGTAAAAACGATTTTTGTTGACGGTGCTCGCACACTGAAAAGAATGTTGCCGGCTCCGCAGGGAAGAGCTTACCGCTTACGCAAGCGCAGCAACCATGTGACAATCATTGTAGATGCTAAATCAAATTAAACATTTTCAAATTTTAATAAATGGGTCAGAAAACAAATCCTATTGGTGCCAGGTTAGGAATCATCCGCGGTTGGGAATCTAACTGGTATGGTAACAAAAAAGATTTTTCTACCAAGTTGATCGAGGACAACAAAATCAGAACCTATCTGAATGCCCGTATCAATAAAGGTGGTATTTCCAAAATCGTTATTGAGCGCACGCTGAATAAGCTGATTGTTACTATCCATACTTCCAAACCTGGTATTATCATAGGTAAAGGTGGTAATGAGGTAGACCGTATTAAAGAAGAGCTGAAGAAATTAACCGGTAAAGAAGACGTTCAGATCAACATCCTGGAGATTCGTCGTCCTGAACTGGATGCGATGATTGTAGGTGATACCATTGCCCGTCAGATCGAGAATCGTATTAACTATAAGAGAGCTATTAAAATGGCTATCGCTTCTGCACTGCGCATGGGTGCTGAAGGTATCAAAATAAAAATCAGCGGTCGTTTGGGTGGTGCTGAAATTGCGCGCACTGAAGAAATCAAGCAAGGACGCACTCCGCTGCACACACTCCGTATGGATATTGACTACGCTAACGTGTTTGCACTGACCGTATATGGAAAAATTGGTATCAAGGTGTGGATATGTAAAGGTGAAGTTCTTGGCAAACGTGACCTGAATCCCAACCTGATCGGTGGTAAAGAAGGTGATAACAGAAGAGAAGGTGGTGGTGAAAGGAGAGAAGGTGGCGACCGCCGTGGTGGTGGAGACAGAAGAGGTGGTGGTGATCGTCGTGGCGGCGGAGACCGTGGACCAAGAAGATAGTTAATTAACCAATGTGCGAATTTGTAAATGTGTGAATTAAGATCACATTTTCAAATTGACAAATTTTCAAATTTTCAAATTGTAATAAACAATGTTACAGCCTAAAAGAACGAAACACAGGAAAGCGCAGAAAGGCCGCATCCGCGAAGTAGCCAAGCGTGGTTCTACCATTGCCTTTGGTTCTTTCGGATTGAAAGCCCTGGAGCCTATCTGGTTAACAAACCGCCAGATTGAAGCTGCGCGCCAGGCTATGACCCGTGCAATGAAACGTGAAGGTAATGTTTGGATTCGCGTTTTCCCTGATAAACCTGTAACCCGCAAACCTTTAGAGGTGAGGATGGGTAAAGGTAAAGGTAACCCTGAATTCTGGGCTGCTGTTATTGAACCAGGTCGTATCTTATTTGAGTGCGATGGTGTTCCTGTAGCAGTTGCAAAAGAAGCGCTGGAACTGGCAGCACAGAAACTGCCTATCAAAACCAGGTTTATTGTACGCAGGGATTATTCCGCATAATATGTGAATTTGAAAATGTGCTTTGTGCGAAGGAAAAACTGGTCGTGAGCAGTGCGGGTGCATCTTCAGATTTTCAAATTATTAAAATTTTCAAATTACAATCATGTCAAAGAGAATTGATTTTGTAAAAAGCCTGAAGGATATCAGCGAAGCTGACCTGAAAGCGAGAATAGGTGAAGATGAGCTGCGCCTGAAAAAGCTGGAGTTTGCCCATGCAATCTCTCCGCTGGAGAACCCGATGAGCATCCGTAGCCTGCGCAAAGAACTGGCACGCCTGAAAACCGAATTGCGTAAAAGGGAACTAGCATAACATGCACAATGTGCGAATTTGAAAATGTGTAAATGTGAGGATAAGGATTTAAGGGCAGAGCGGATACATTTTCAAATTTTCAAATTATCAAAATATCAAATTAGCGACAATGTCTGAAAGAAATTTGCGTAAAACAAGAACCGGGGTAGTTACCAGCAACAAAATGGTTAAAACCATTACCGTTGCGGTTGAAAGAAAAGTAAAGCACCCCATTTACGGTAAGTTCGTAAAAAAGACTACCAAATTCCATGCACACGATGAGAAAAATGAGTGTGCAATTGGCGATGTGGTGCGCATCATGGAAACACGTCCTCTGAGCAAAACAAAACGCTGGAGACTGGTTGAGGTGGTAGAAAAAGCGAAATAGTAAATAAGCTGTGAGCTACGAGCAGCCAGCTACGAGCCACGTACTTGAAAATAAAGTTTTTAATTGCTAGAAGCTCGAAGCTGATAGCTCAAAGCTTAAAAATATGATTCAGCAAGAAAGCAGATTGAATGTAGCTGATAACAGCGGTGCTAAAGAAGTACTGTGCATCCGCGTACTGGGTAACAGCGGACAGGATTATGCTAAAATCGGCGATAAAATTGTTGTTACCGTTAAGGATGCGATCCCTTCCGGAGGTATCAAAAAAGGTACTGTTACCAAAGCGGTAATTGTTCGTACCAAAAACAAACTGCGTCGTAAAGACGGTTCTTATATCCGTTTCGACGACAACGCAGTTGTACTGTTGAACCAGGCAGAAGAGCCCCGTGGTACACGTATTTTCGGCCCTGTTGCCCGCGAATTGCGTGACAAGGGATACATGAAAATCATTTCACTGGCTCCGGAAGTATTATAAAGCCAAACGCTGAAGGCCGAAAGCAAAACGCTGAACGCCTCATGCTCAAAATATTTTCAAATTGCGTATTTGCGTTAAGCGTTTCGCACAAAGCTTAGAAAAATGAGTAACAGATTTAAACCGAAGTTTAATATTAAGAAAGGTGACACCGTTGTGGTGATTACCGGTGATGATAAAGACGTAACCAAGCCACGTAAAGTGCTGGAAGTATTTCCGGACGATTCACGTGTATTGATCGAAGGCGTGAACATCATTACCAAACACACCAAACCTTCTGCTACCAACACTAAAGGTGGTATTGTAAAGAAGGAAGCTCCCATTCACATCTCTAACGTAATGTTGTGGGATGCCAAAAAAGGTGCTGCAACAAAAGTTAAACGTACCAGAGAGAATGGCAAGTTGGTGCGTATTGCAAAAAAATCCGGTGAGACTATTAAATAATTATCCAGATGAGCACAACTAAATATACTCCGAGATTAGCAGATAAGTACAAAAAAGATGTTGTACCTGCTTTAATGAAGCGCTTCACTTACAAAAGTGTGATGCAGGTTCCACGTTTGGAGAAGATCTGCCTGAACCGTGGTGTGAACGGTGCCGTAACTGATAAGAAGCTGGTAGATGTTGCTGTAGACGAGCTGACACTGGTTACTGGCCAGAAAGCAGTGCCTACAATGTCTAAAAAAGATATCTCTAATTTCAAGTTGCGTAAAGCCATGCCAATTGGTGCCCGCGTTACACTGCGTGGTACTAAAATGTATGAGTTCCTGGACAGGCTGATCGCTACCGCTTTACCGCGCGTGCGTGACTTTAAAGGAATTAATGAGAAAGCTTTTGATGGCCGTGGTAACTATACCCTGGGCATTACAGAGCAGATCATCTTCCCCGAGGTTGACATCGACAAAGTAAACCGCATTACCGGTCTGGATATCACTTTCGTGACCACTGCAGGTACAAACGAAGAAGCGTTTGAACTGTTGAAAGAACTGGGAATGCCTTTCAGGAAGAAAGATTAATTGCCTGAGGTAATCCAAAGAAGTACGAAATCTTAAAATTTCGAAATCTCTAAAATAAAAATATAATATGGCTAAAGAGTCAGTAAAGGCCAGACAAAGGAAAAGAGAACGCATGGTTGAGCAGTATGCTGAAAAACGTGCTACTCTTAAAGCAGCCGGTGATTGGAAAGCATTGGACGAATTACCAAAAAATTCTTCCAAAGTGAGACTGAAAAACCGTTGCCAGCTTACCGGTCGTCCTAAAGGATATATCCGTTATTTCGGTATCTCCAGGGTAACCTTCCGTGATATGGCATTGGCCGGTAAAATACCGGGAGTAAGAAAAGCTTCCTGGTAATTACCAGGGATACCAGATACGCAGATGTGGGATCTTGTTATTACCTGTCGTGTATCCCGGTCCCGAAATATGAACAACATTGTGAACTGATTTTAATTTAAATAAAAAATGGTAACTGATCCTATCGCAGATTTTCTGACAAGGGTTCGTAACGCACAGATGGCAGGCCATCGTATTGTTGAAATCCCTGCTTCAAACCTTAAAAAACGTATCACAGAGATCCTGTACGATCAGGGTTATATTCTGAAGTACAAGTTTGAAGATGATAACAAACAAGGCTTGATCAAGATTGCGTTGAAATATGACGCAGCAAGCAAAGAGCCTGCTATTAAATCACTGGAAAGAATCAGCCGTCCCGGTTTACGTCAGTACGCCAGCCCTGCTGAATTCAAAAGAGTGAAAAATGGTTTGGGCGTAGCTATCATCAGCACTTCTAAAGGTGTTATGACAGACAAACAAGCCAAAGCTCAGAACGTAGGTGGCGAAGTACTTTGCTACATTTACTAATAATTGAATGTGTAAAGCGTCTGTCTTGTTCCATTGTACAACAACAGCGTTTGCACAGGGTAATCTGATACATTAAGCTCTTACCTATAGGGGCTGACCGGTTAGAAGACCTTTAATATCAAACTTGAACTTTCAAACTCATTAATTATGTCACGTATAGGAAAACAGCCCGTTACATTACCTGCAGGCGTTACTGTTACTGTTGGTAAAGACAATGTGCTGGGCGTAAAAGGCCCTAAAGGCGAACTGAAACAAGCTATCGACCGCGATATCGTAATAAAAGTTGAGAACAACGAAGTTACTTTCAGCCGTCCTACCGATCAGATTCGTCACCGTGCAATGCACGGTTTGTACCGCGCGCTGGTTGCAAACATGGTAAAAGGTGTAACTGAAGGATACAAAAAACAGCTGGAACTGGTGGGTGTAGGTTTCAAAGCCTCTAACCAGGGTAACCTGCTGGATCTGTCTCTCGGTTACTCTCACAATATTGTATTTGAAATTCCTTCTGAGCTGAAAGTTGCTACTGCACAGGAAAAAGGGGAGAACCCTAAAATTACCCTGGAAGGCATTGACAAACAATTGCTGGGTCAGGTAGCTGCTAAACTGCGCAGCCTGCGTAAGCCAGAGCCTTACAAAGGTAAAGGTGTTAAATACGTTGGTGAAGTTATCCGTCGTAAAGCGGGTAAAGCAGCCGGTAAATAATTTTCAATTTGAAAATTTGAGAATGTGTCAATCTGCAAATATTGGCCGGATGGTAAGAGCATTCAATTTTCAAATTTTCAAATTCTTTAAATTTTCAAATTTGCGCCTGGCAGTATCAGGAGCATAAAATAAAGCAAGATGAAGACTAAACTTGAAAGAAGGCAGAATATACGCTACAGAATTCGTAAGAAAGTAGCGGGTACTGCACAAAAGCCCCGGTTAGCTGTTTTCCGCAGCAATACTGAGATCTATGTTCAGATCATTGACGATGTGGACGGAAAAACACTGGCTGCTGCTTCTTCAAAAGATAAAGAGATCAGCGCTCAGAAAGTTACCAAAACTGAGAAAAGCAAACTGGTAGGTCAGATTATTGCCCGTAAAGCAAAAGATCTGGGAATTACTACTATCGTTTTCGATCGTGGTGGTAACCTGTACCATGGCCGTGTAAAAGCTATTGCAGAAGGAGCCCGTGAAGGCGGATTAGAATTCTAATTTCAAAACTTACATTTTCAAATTGAAATAATGGCAAAAGTTAATTTAAACAGGGTTAAAGCCGGTGACCTTGAGTTGAAAGAAAAAGTGGTTGCTATCAACCGCGTTGTAAAAACAACCAAAGGTGGTCGTGCTTTCAGTTTCTCTGCATTGGTGGTAGTTGGTAATGAAAATGGCGTGGTAGGTCATGGTCTGGGTAAGGCCAAAGAGGTACAGGAAGCTATTACCAAGGGTATCGAAGATGCCAAGAAAAACCTGATCAAAGTGCCTATTATGCACGGAACCATTCCTCACGACCAGCTCGCTAAGGAAGGTGCTGCTAAAGTATTGATCAAGCCTGCTGCACACGGTACCGGTGTAATTGCCGGAGGTAGCATGCGTGCAGTACTGGAAAGCGCCGGTGTTACCGACGTATTGGCTAAATCACTCGGATCTGCCAACCCGCACAATGTGGTAAAAGCTACTTTCAGAGCTCTGGCCCTTTTGCGTGAACCAGTTACTGTTGCCCGTCAACGTAAACTGAACCTGAAAAAAGTATTCAACGGATAATGTTACTGGTTGCTGCATACTGGTAGTTTCACCAGAATAACCAGGAACCAAAACCAGAAACTTTTTATACAATGAAAAAGATTAAGATTACATTAGTGAAGAGTCCTATTGACAGACCAGAGCGTCAGAAGTTAACCCTGCAGGCGCTGGGACTGAATAAGACTAATTCTTCCAAAGAAGTAGAAGCAACTCCGCAGATTTTAGGTATGGTTCGTACAGTGAACCACCTGTTGAAAATTGAGGAATTAGCTTAAATAATTTGAAAATTTGAGAATGTGTTAATTTGAAAAATATTAGCACTTCGTTGTCAGGTTTTCAAATTGAATAATTATTACATTAACAAACAGCGAGCCCTGGCTTTTAGGGCGTTGAGTAAAAAAGTAAAGCAATGAAACTGCATGAATTAAGGCCCGCAAAAGGCGCTACACATAAAGAGAAAAGATTAGGTCGTGGTGAAGCTTCCGGTAAAGGTGGTACTTCTACCAAAGGTAACAAAGGTGGACAGAGCCGCGCCGGTTACCAACGTAAACTGGCCCACGAAGGTGGACAGATGCCTATTCAGCGTCGTGTTCCCAAACGTGGTTTTAACAACATTCACCGTGTTGAGTACAAAGTGTTTAATCTTGGTCAGGTTGAGCAGTTGGTTGAAAAATACGAACTGAGCGAATTCTCACTGGAAAACCTGTACATCAATGGCCTGGTTGGCAGAACAGACCTGGTTAAAGTATTGGGTAACGGCGAATTGAAAAGCAAAGTGGTTTTCAAAATTAATGCAGTAAGCGATAAAGCCAAAGCTGCTATTGAAGCCGCCGGCGGTTCAGTAGAAATTATCAAGTAATTTTCTGTAACTTGCATAGACGCATTTATTGCGTCTTTTTTTGTTTGGAACAGAAGTTATTTGAAGCTTTATTACCAGAACAGGTTTGCAAAAGAGGAAATTATTTCTATCGCAAACCTGTTACTTGTTTTTCAAAATAGGCCCATAAATTAAAAATTACTGCAATCTGTGAAAAAGTTCGTTCAAACGCTTAAAAATATCTGGAGTATCGAAGAACTGAGGAGCAAGATACTGGTTACCATTACCTTGGTGGCAGTTTATCGTCTTGGTACACACATTGTGTTGCCAGGTATTGATCCCTCTAAAATCAATACCTCCGGATCCAGCGGTGGTATTCTTGGTCTGATTGATGCTTTTGCCGGTGGTGCCTTTTCCCAGGCTTCTATCCTGGCACTGGGTATCATGCCTTACATTTCTGCTTCTATCTTTATTCAGTTAATGACTATTTTGTATCCTCCTTTCCAGAAACTCCAGAAAGAAGGTGACAGTGGCAGAAAGAAGATCAACCAGTATACCCGTTACCTGACCGTTGCGGTAGCGTGTCTGCAGGCAAGCGCTTATGTTGCTTACCTGAACCAAACTAACCACGAGGCGATGTTGCCTGCCTATGCATCTTATTTCTGGTTATCTACTACTTTAATATTGACTGCCGGTACCCTGTTTGTAATGTGGCTGGGTGAAAAGATCACCGATAAAGGCCTCGGTAACGGTAGCTCTGTTATCATCATGGTTGGTATCCTTGCCCGTTTGCCACAGGCTATCTGGCAGGAATGGTCTTCCAAATCGAACAGAGGTGGTGGCGGATTGCTGGTTTTTGTAATCGAAATCGCTATCCTCGTTGCTATCATCATGGGATTGATCGTATTGATCCAGGGGGTTCGTAAAGTGCCTGTTCAATATGCCAAACAAATTGTAGGTAACAGGCAGTTTGGCGGTGCCCGTCAGTTTCTGCCCCTGAAAGTGAACAGTGCCGGTGTAATGCCTATTATCTTTGCACAGGCTATCATGTTCCTGCCTACTTTGTTGTCAAATTTCGATTCTACCAAAGGTTTAGCCCGGGTATTTGGTGATCACAGTAACTACTGGTATATGGTTATCTATGCTGTGATGGTAATTGGTTTTACCTTCCTTTACACTGCATTGATCTTCAATCCCAAACAAATTGCAGACGACCTGAAACGCAACAATGGCTTTATCCCCGGTGTAAAACCCGGCCAACCTACTGCCGATTATATCGGTGCAGTAATGGATAAGATCACTTTACCAGGCGCGGTATTACTGGCCTTGGTTGGTATACTGCCCGGTTTTGCACAACGCCTGAATGTACAGCAGATCTTCTCTTCTTTCTTTGGAGGAACTTCTCTGCTGATCATGGTAGGTGTTATCCTTGATACCCTGCAACAGATCGAAACCCAGTTATTGATGCGTCAATACGATGGTTTGATGAAAAGCGGCAGGATCCAGGGACGCCAGACCAGCAGCGCTACCCCTGCGTCTATGTAATGAATAAGAAATCTCACAATACTGAAACCTGACAACTGCATCAAAGCATGGTTGTCAGGTTTTGTTTTAGTAAAAGAATGAAGGAGCAATTATAATGGTATATTATAAAACGGAAGCTGAAATTGAAATAATGCGTCAAAGCGCATTACTGGTAAGTAAAACATTGACCGAAGTAGCGAAGATCATTAAACCCGGCATCACCACCCTGTCTCTTGACAAAATGATCGGTGAGTTCATCCGCGATAATGGCGCGGTTCCTTCCTTTCTCAATTATCACGGTTATCCTTTTAATTCCTGTATTTCTGTAAATGATGTGGTGGTACACGGATTTCCCAATGAGAAAGAATTGAAAGAAGGTGATATCGTTTCTGTGGATGTAGGTGTATACAAAAACAGTTTTCATGGCGATCATGCCTATACATTTATACTGGGTGATCCCGGAGAAGCAATTGTTCAACTGGTACGTGTTACCAAAGAATCACTGTACAAAGGCATTGAAAAAGCAGTAGCCGGCAATCGTGTGGGCGATATCAGTAATGCCATCCAGGAGCATACAGAAAAGAAATACAAATACGGCGTAGTGCGTGAACTGGTAGGTCATGGATTGGGCAGAAGTATGCACGAAGATCCGCAGGTGCCCAATTATGGCAAACGTGGCTCCGGACCGGTTATGAAAGAAGGACTGGTATTGGCTATTGAGCCTATGATCAACATGGGTACAAAAGACGTATTCACTGAAGATGATGGCTGGACAGTGCGTACCGAAGATGGAAAACCTTCTGTTCATTTTGAACATGATGTATGTATCCGCAAAGGAAAAGCTGATATTCTGTCTGATTACAAACCGATTGAGGAAGCGGAAAAAGCAAATCCTAATTTAAAGTCTGATTATTATTAAGATAAAGCCTTAGAGCAGGAAGGCACAAAGCAACACTAAGTTATTTGTACTGTTTTTAATAACTAAACACATTAAACCCTCTTCCGGAGGGTTTATTTTTTCTGATATAAAGCCCGGATATTGAATGACACAAAAAAGTAAAAGACTGGTTGTAATTGGCGGAGGCGCCGCAGGGTTTTTCTGTGCAGTGAATGCTGCGCGGTTGCAACCCGGTCTGGAAGTGATCATCCTGGAGAAAACAAGCAAGGTATTATCAAAGGTAAAGGTATCCGGTGGCGGACGTTGTAACGTAACACATGCCTGTTTCAGTATCAGCGAAATGATCCGCAGGTATCCACGTGGACAGCATTTTCTGAAAAAAACATTCCACCATTTCTTTACCACTGATACCATTGACTGGTTTAAGGAAAGAGGTGTAGCGTTAAAGAAAGAAGCTGACGGACGTATGTTCCCCGTAACAGATTCATCTCAGACCGTAATAGACTGTTTGTTGCGCGAAGTGAACAGGTATGGGGTAGAGATAAGGATGATGAGTGAGGTTAAAAGTATGAAGTATGAGGAGGCGGCAGGAGCGTTCAGGCTGGTATTGTCAGGAGACAGAGAACTGAGCGCTGATTTTGTTTGTGTAGCCTGTGGCGGTTATCCTAAAACTGCCATGTTTGACTGGTTGTTACAATTGGGACATACTATTGAAGAACCCGTTCCTTCCCTGTTTACTTTTAATATGCCGGGCAATGCAGTTACACAACTGATGGGGGTTGCTGTGCCAGATGCGCAGGTGAAAATTGCAGGTAGTAAGCTGGTGGAGCAGGGGCCAGTGTTGATAACCCATTGGGGAATGAGCGGACCTGCTATATTGCGGCTTTCTGCATGGGGAGCCCGGGAGCTGGCAACCCAGCATTACAGGTTTACCGCTATTGTAAACTGGTTGCCTGGTTATAACGAACAGCGTTTAAGGGATAAACTACAGCAACTGCGTTTTGAAACTGCCGCGCAAAAAACAGGAAATAAAAGTCCTTTCGGTTTACCGCAACGGTTATGGTTACATCTTTTAGAGCAATCGGGTATAAATCCTGATACACGCTGGGCCGATCTGCCGGCGAAAGAACAGAATAAGCTGGTAAAAAACTGTTGCGCGCAGGAATTTGCCGTGAACGGAAAAACAACTTTTAAAGAAGAGTTTGTAACCGCAGGAGGAGTAAAACTTTCTGAAATTGATGCCAACACTATGCAAAGCAAACTGCATCCCGGTTTATTTTTTGCCGGTGAAATTGCAGATGTGGACGGTGTAACGGGTGGGTTTAATTTTCAACACGCCTGGACCAGCGGTTTTATTGCAGCAAAAGCAATTCAGGCAACGATGCAAGATGCGAGTTGATTGAATTGTTACCGTAATTGTACCTCTGATACAGACGCGCTGACTGTATTACCGGATTACAAAGATTGTTTGTGGTAAAGGATCTGTCCACGGTAATTGGCCACCTGCAGCAACAGGTGCATCAGGAACATTTCAGTACTCATGGGTTCGCCAAACACCTGGATAGGATATTCTTTTTCCATCTCTTTTTTAGAGAGTTGCTCCAGTGTATCTTTTACAGTGCTTTTAGCAGCAGCCAGTTCATCCAGTAATTTCTGACGGCTGATATTTTTCAGGGTAAATTCTGCATTGGCGTTCCTGGTGAAACCGGACTCGTTTAAAACAGAACCCAGATAGTATTGCAGCTCGCCTACAATACGCAAAACGAAATTGCCGCCGGCAGGAATGCCTTCTTTACTTGTCCAGAGACTTTTCTCGTCTGTATACGCGTTGATATCGGCTGTAACCTGGTCTAATTCTCTTTCGAAGAGACGAATTAAAATGGGAGTGATCATAAAATTAGTCAGTTAGCAAAGGGCGCAAAGTAAAAGAAAACATTCAATAGATACAACCCTTTTATTGCAACATAACAAAACGTTATTGCCATGGATGTTTTGCCATTGCCGGTTTTTAATAATAAGTTATTGATAATCAGCATGCAAAAAACGACTGTTTTTGTCAGGTTTCTGGTAATTTGACGTATCTTTGCATCCCCCGAAATCAAAACCCTTCGGGGAGTTTATTTATCATGTTAATGAATTTCATTGTTAAACAACTAAACGCTGATGCTCAGGAGTCTGGCGCTGTTGCCGAGACTACAGCGACAACAAATGCACCTGTAGCAGCTCCGGAAGTTGAAACCGCACACGACGATTTCGACTGGAGTATTGACAAACGTAATGTTGCTACTTACAGCAAAGAACAGAAAGAAAAGTACGATGCTGTTTACGAAGGCACATTCAAAGCTGTTACCGACGGCGAACTGGTAAAAGGCCTGGTAGTAGCGCTGACTAAAACAGATGTTGTTATCAACATTGGTTTTAAAAGCGACGGTCTTGTTTCTTTGAACGAGTTCCGTGACATGCCTACCCTGAAAACAGGTGATGAGGTAGAAGTAATGGTAGTGGAAAAAGAGGACAGGGAAGGTCACCTGAACCTCAGCCGCAAACAGGCACGTATTACCCGTGCATGGGAAAGAATTGTGGAAGTACACAAAACTGGAGAAGTTATTACCGGTACTGTTACCTCTAAAACAAAAGGTGGCCTGATCGTAGACGTATTCGGTATGGAAACATTCTTACCGGGTTCTCAGATCGACGTGAAACCTGTAACTGATTACGACCAGTTTGTAGGAAAAACTATGGAATTCAAAGTGGTGAAGATCAACGAAACCATCAAGAATGCTGTAGTATCTCACAAAGCCCTGATTGAAAGTGATATTGAAGCACAACGCGCTGAGATCATGAGTAAACTGGAAAGAGGTCAGGTACTGGAAGGAACTATCAAGAATATTACCGACTTCGGTGCCTTTATGGACCTGGGCGGTCTGGACGGTCTGCTGTATATTACAGATATCAGTTGGGGACGTATCAGCCATCCGAGCGAGGTGCTGAAACTGGATCAGAAACTGAAAGTGGTTGTATTAGACTTCGATGATGAGAAAAAACGCATCAGCCTGGGTCTGAAACAACTGACTCCGCATCCGTGGGATATTCTGCCAGAAAATATTCACGAAGGTTCTGTAGTGAAAGGCAAAGTGGTGAATATTGAAGATTACGGTGCATTCCTGGAAATCATGCCTGGTGTAGAAGGTCTGGTACACGTTAGCGAAATTACATGGGCTAATACCCCAATCAACGCCAAAGAGTTCTTCAAACTGGGTGATGAGTATGAAGCTAAGATCGTGACCCTCGACAAAGACAATCGCAAAATGAGTTTGTCTATCAAACAAATGAGCGAAGATCCCTGGAGCACTATCGAAAACAAATTCCCTGAAGGCAGCCGTCATACCGGCCTGGTAAAAAACATCACTCCTTACGGCGTGTTTGTTGAACTGGCTCCTGGTATCGGTGGTATGATCCATATCAGCGACCTGAGCTGGCTGAAACGTTTCAACCATCCTTCTGAGTACACCAAAGTTGGTTCTAACATCGACGTAGTGATCCTGGGAATTGACAAAGAGAACCGTAAACTGCAACTTGGTCATAAACAATTGGAAGAAGATCCCTGGAACGCACTGCAGGATACATTTGCTGTAGGCTCAGTGCATGAAGGAACTGTTATCCGTCGTGATGACAAAGGTGGTATCGTTCAGTTACCTTACGGCCTGGAAGGCTTTGCGCCTAACCGTCACCTGGTAAAAGAAGACGGTAAAGCCATTGGTGCTGATGAAACTGCACAGTTCATGGTAATCGAATTTGACCGCAACGAAAAACGCATCGTAGTATCTCATACCCGTCTGTGGGAACAGGCAAAGGTAGAAGAGAAAGAAGCTGTTCGTAAAGAAGCCCGTGTAGAAGCTGATAAAACGAAGAAAGCGGTTAAAAACATCCAGAACAAAGTTGAAAAAGCAACCCTGGGTGATCTAGGTGCATTAGCTGAAATTAAAGAAAAGCTGAAGCAGGAAGAGAAACAAGGTGGCGAAGGTCAGGAAGGTTAATCCCTTTCTACTTCTCACTCACTGATACAAGCGTCTCTGCGTAAGCAGAGGCGCTTTTTTATTTGCTATGCTAAACGCGGAACGTAAAACGCTTAACGCAAAACGTGTACAATGTATTGGGCGTTCGGCATTAGGCGTTGAGCTTATTAAGCTTTTCCTCATCAAACAGCTCCAGTCTTTTTATTTTCAGATCTGCTGCATCCCATCTTGTTTCGTCGTGTTGTTCGGGAGCGGGTACTACTACACAACGCATGCGTGCTGCTTTTGCTGCGATCATGCCATTGAAGGAATCTTCAAAACAAATACAGGCGGTAGGAGCTACCTGCAGTTGTGTTGCACAGTCAAGGAATACCTGCGGATGTGGTTTGCCGTAAGGTAAAAACTCTGCAGAGCTGATAGCTGATAAGAATGGTCTGATATGCAGTTTATCTACTACCGTATTGATCAGTATCAGGGGAGAAGAAGAAGCCAGGCCTATTTTGAAACCTTTTGTTTTAAAAAACTCCATGATGTAATGCACACCGGGTAATGCAGTGCCTTTTGCACTGATCTTTTCCAACGCCAGTGCCAGTATTTTGTCTACAGCTTCCGCTGCGTGTTGTTTGTCGATGTTAAAATGGGTGAACCAGTGGTCAATCCATTCCGGTGTACGCAACCCTGTAGTACTGTGGTATTGCTGAGTGGTAAGTGATACACCGTAATGCTGCATGGTTTCAGTGCCTGCTTCCTGCCAGAGGGGTTCGGAATCTATCAAAAGGCCATCCATATCGAAAATAGCGGAAGAGAATTTATTCATCCCCTAAAGGTAGTTGTGAATCGGCAGACGGCAATCGTGAAACGTGAATATAAGCTGAGGGCTTTGAGCTACAAATTGCCAGCAAATTCAGTAATCTGCCCTTAATTCTAAATTCATACTTCTATTTTACGCCTTGTCCCCCTGATCCTTGCGTCTTTCTTCCCGACTTACATTTACCTCAAGCGCACTTAAAAGCTACAGCTTATAACTTACAACCCAAATTTACACACTACCTTCGCCATATGCCTCGTATCATTGCTATTGACTATGGATTGAAAAGGACCGGTATTGCCGTAACTGACCCGTTGAAGATCATTGCACAAGGGTTAACCACTATTGAATCGCCCAAACTGATAATCTTTCTGAAAGATTATATGCAGAAAGAGCCTGTGGAGTTGATCATTATTGGCGAACCAAAGAACTGGGATGATACTGATACACATGCCACACCGCTGGTACGAAAGATCATACAACGGCTGACCAAAGAATTCCCTGCTATTCCACTGAAAACCGTAGATGAACGCTATACTTCCAAAATGGCCTCCCGGGCTATGATTGATATGGGCCTCAGCAAAAAACAACGCCAGAATAAAGCACTGGTAGATGAAATTGCTGCGACCATTATGTTGCAGGAATACCTTCAGCAAACAGGTGGATAGCTGTTGCAGACAGTTGTTGTCAGATTGTTGATTTGGAAGTAAATTTGCAGTTTGAGTAAATTCTAATTCAGTAAGCATGATTTTACCGATAGTTGCGTATGGAGCACCCATTCTGCGGTCTGTAAGCAAGGATATTACCCCCGATCATCCCGGGCTGGAGAAGTTCATTGCTGATATGTGGGAAACCATGTATGCCAGCAACGGCGTTGGCCTGGCTGCTCCGCAGGTGAATAAAGATATCCGTGTATTTGTGGTAGACAGCGCCCAGATATTTGAGAACCTGGATGATGATGAAGTGGGTAAATACCCTGATGAGCCTGGTGTAAAACAGGTGTTTATCAATGCACATATTGTAGAACTAAATGGTGAGGAATGGGCTTATAACGAAGGTTGTTTAAGTATTCCGAAGATCCGTGAAGACGTATACCGTAACGAAACGGTAACCCTGGAATATGTAGATGAGCATTTTCAGCCACACACTACTACTTTCCGTGGCATTACTGCCCGTGTGATCCTGCATGAATACGATCATATTGAAGGCAAACTATTTATTGATTACCTGAAGCCCCTGAAGAAAAAGATGCTGAAAGGTAAACTGGAAGATATTTCTAAAGGAAAGGTACGTGTGGATTATAAAATGGTTTTTCCCAAATAATTATTTCGTTTCTGTAATGAATAAACTATAAAGGTTATGAAAAGGAGCGTGTTACTAAGTGTATGGCTTCTGTTCATAACCTTTTCTGCATTTGCACAGGACGCTTCTGTTACTATAGAGAAAAAAGTAATAACTCTGAAAGAAGTAGTGGTGCGCAGCAACCTGAATGTGCAGGCTTTTATCAAACGGGTTGAGAATGATACTACTTTCTATAAAGCATTCCGCAATCTTCGTGTGCTGGGTTATTCTTCACTGAATGATGTGCGCATGATGGACAAGAAGGGGCAGATCAAAGCATCACTGAGCAGTAAAACCAAACAACAGGTAAATCATGGTTGTCGCTGGATGCAGGTATTGGAAGAACAAACTACCGGTGATCTGTATGACAATAAAAGCCAGTTCAATTATTACACGCCCGAACTATATGCTGCATTGTTCTTTACACGTGATACCATTTGTGGTGAAACCAATATTGTAACGGGCAATAGTTTTACCACGCAGGGAAAAGGCGGTATGGAAAAACATAAAGAGCAGTTGAAAATGTTGTTCTTTAATCCCGGTAAAAGAATACCCGGTATTCCTTTCATCGGTAATAAAATAGCACTGTTTGATGATAAAGTAGCTGCACGATACGACTTCCAGGTAGATATGGATGCCTTTAAAGGCGAAATGTGTTATGTGTTCAAAATAACGCCACGAACAGATCTGACCGACGATGAAAAGAACGAGATCGTGATCAATGAACTGACCACCTGGTTTCGTATTGATACCTGGGAAATCGTTGCCCGCACCTATGATCTGAGTTATAAAGCCGGTGTATATGATTTTGATGTGCACATGCAGGCTGAAATGACCAAAGTGGGAGACTACCTTGTTCCTAAAGTATTACACTACAATGGTACCTGGAATGTGATCTTCAAAAAACGCGAAAGAACTGTGTTTACTGCAACGCTGTTTGATTTTGAGCTTTGAGGTTGAAGTCTAATGTCCGAAGCCTGAAAAGGCGCAAAGGACAAGGTGCAAGGTTTAAGATCGAAATACGAAGTATGATTTTGTTTCCATTGCAGCTTTGCGATACTTTGCTGTCTTTGCTTGAAATAGCTATGGGCTTTGAGCCACGGGTATGAACAGCGGCCTTTACTCACGATTTACGAACCCGAAAGCCCAAACCCGCAACAGTCTTACTCTCCCGTAATAATATTCTTAGCTTTTACATACACCCGCCATTTGTCAATAACGGTTTGCATGTCTTTGGGAATTTCGCTGTTGAACTCTATTTCCTTGCGACTGCGTGGATGGATAAAGCCCAGTGTTTTGGCGTGCAACGCATGACGTGGACATATATCGAAGCAATTATCTACAAACTGTTTGTATTTGGTGAATACTGTTCCTTTTACAATTCTGTCGCCGCCGTATAATTCATCATTGAACAAGGGATGACCGATGGACTTCATGTGTACACGGATCTGGTGTGTACGGCCTGTTTCCAGCTCACACTGGATCAGGGTTACATATCCAAAACGCTCCAGTACTTTATAATGTGTAACGGCGTCTTTGCCGTATTCTCCATCGGGATAGGCATCGAATATTTTACGGAAACGCTGATGCCGGCCTACGTGCGCGCGGATGGTGCCGCTTTCTTCAGCTACATCACCCCATACCAATGCCACATACTGACGATGAATGGTATGATGGAAAAATTCTTTTGCCAGAGAGCTGACAGCTTTTTCAGTTTTTGCCAGTACCATCAGGCCGCTGGTATTTTTATCAATACGGTGTACCAGTCCGAAACGGGGCAGCGTATCGGCAGTAATGTCTTTATTCTGTTGTTGCAGGTGATAAGCAACACCATTGATCAGCGTACCATTGGGGTTACCACTGGCAGGGTGAACTACCAAACCTACAGGTTTATTGATGATGAGAATATCTTCATCTTCAAACACAATGTTCAGGGCCATTTTCTGGGGAACGATCTCTTCGCCCGGAGCGGCTTTGTCGGAGTATACCGTGATCTCTTCTCCCGGTTTTATTTTGTGGTTGGATTGTATCTGTTTGCCATTGATCAGCACACGACCATTTTCGATGGCCTGTTGTATTTTGTTACGGGAAGCGTTTTCGATACGGGCCGTTAAAAATTTATCCAGCCGCATGGGTTCCTGGCCCCGGTCTACTATCAGGTTCATCCTTTCGTATAGTTCCTCAGGGCCGTCGGCGTTGTCATCGGTTCCGGCATTCAGTTCAATATCTTCTTCGTGTATATCTTGTTTGTGCTGCATTTGCATGCAAAGGTAAGCTATCGTAAGGAGTCGTGCTAAAATGGTACATTTGTAGTTGCTATGGATACAAGTATAAGGCAATCTGTTCATTTTCAGGATCTCGGGAAGATGGATTATCAGGCTGCCTGGGATTACCAGGAACAGTTGCTGCAGCAGAATGTAATGGTGAAAACCCTGGCCCGCAACCTGCAGGATGGTGTACTGATCGGCGACCAGTTTGCCCGTACAACTACAGTACCTGCTACCGCACACCATTTATTGTTTGTAGAACATCCTCCTGTATACACACTTGGCAAAAGTGGTCATATAGAGAATGTTCTGATCAGCGAAACGGAACGTGAGCAGAAAGGCATCAGTTTTTTCCGGAGCAACCGGGGTGGTGATATTACTTTTCACGGACCGGAACAACTGGTTGGATACCCCATTTTTGATCTTGAATGTTTTGGAACCGATATCGGCAAATACCTGCGCAACCTGGAGGAGGTGGTAATACGTGTAATGGCTGATTATGGTCTTTCAGGCGAACGTTCTGAAGGTGAAACAGGTGTATGGCTCGACCCCGGTGTGCATGGAAAAGAACGTAAGATATGCGCTATCGGAGTGCGTTGCAGTCGCTGGATCACCATGCATGGCTTTGCCTTGAATGTAAATACGGATCTCTCTTATTTCAATTATATCATTCCCTGCGGTATACAGAATAAACAGGTTACTTCTCTGCAACATGAGCTGGGCCGTAATGTACCTATGGAGGAAGTAAAGGAAAGGGTGAAGTTTTATTTTGAAGAAGTGTTTGGGGTGACTATTGCGGAAGCGGCAATTTGAAAATGACTGACTATTTGATGGTTGAGAAAAAAATTAAGTCGGAAGTCTGAGCTCTGAAAAGGTTCAAAGCACAGGGTTCAGGGGATGTCCAAAGACAATACCCGTCCGGCTGGCTCGTCCGGGCGTGCGGAATACGGATTCGTTTCATTGTGTCTTTACAATACTTCGCTGTCTTTATGTGAAATAAGCCACGAGCGGCTAGTAAATACTGCAGCAACTACTCATGACTGACGATTCACATTTCACCTTTCACAAAACAAATACAGGCAGCAATAGCAACGATCATTGCCCCTCCCCGCTAAAAATCCTTAGGAATAACAAACTTATTTTTCTCTTTCAATTTACCATCTTCATACAGTTCGAACAGGAATGTACCTGCATGAATAAAGTTCACCTTGTCAATGATGAGAGCAGGACCTTTTAGTTGCTTGATCTCAAAAACAAAGCTATTGTTCTCTTCAAAGAATTTTACTGAATAATGGTGTTCGGACGATACCGGGATCTGTACAATTACATTTCCTTCTTTATCGGAGTGAATATATTTGGAAGGCACTACCACTTCCTTGGGCGGTTTGGCAGAAAAAGGCTTGATATAAAAAGTATCACCATGCCGTGAAGACAGGGTGTCTTTGGTTTTGTACATGATGGAGTCACGCAGTTTTTTGAAATCTTTTTCCGGAATCAGTTGTACAACGGTATCCCTGCGTTTGATGATCAGTAAGCCCGGGGCAATTACATCTTTTTTACCTGGGTCTTTAACGGTATTTACAGCATTGGCAATGGCCTGTGGCCGGGCAATTTCCTGTGAGGTAGTATCCAGCCGGGCCCTTTTGGCCGGTGTAAAAATATAATTACCACTACTGTCCAGTACAATAAAAAGACGGTAGAACATATTCCCATTGGGTGCTTTAGTATCTGCAAAGCCGTTTTGCGGTACATTGGGGTCGGGAACTGTAAGGATGGTTTTGAAATTGCGTGTACTATCAAAGGAGCGTTGTACGCTGATCTGTGTAACAGAAGGATAGTTGTTGCTCCAGCTGATAATGATCTTATTATTGCCGCGGGTAGTTGCCGAAAAATTGGGCAACGTATCCTGGGCATAACTGGTTATAAGTATACTTTGTATCAGTACTAATATAGCTATACGCTTCATCATAAGGTATCCGCACGGGTTTATAAGCCGCATTCTGTAAACAGGGGTGCTGTTTCATAGATCTGGATCGGGGGAATTAACAGGATTGGATTCTGACGATGGCGCTAAAAATAATTGCTTTTAAAAAAGCAGTGTTCCGGTTGGCAGAGAACGGTTGCCCTGCAGTCCGCCGCTGTGTATCAGCAACAGCCTGCTGCCTTCCGGTATAGTGCCTTTTTGTATCATATCTGTTATTCCGTACAACAGTTTTCCTGTATATACGAAATCCGTAGGCAAATGATGTTGGGAATATACACTATTCATGCCATTTATTAATTCCTGGTTCTTACGAGCGTATCCGCCAAAATGATAACCGGTATGAATATGAAAATTAGCTTTCTGGGTATGATGCCGGATGAAAGTTATGATACTGTTATCAGTTGCATTGCCCAGTTTCAGGCTGCTGATACCGATCACCTGCTGGTGCAAAGCACTTGCCTGCAAAATACCGGCCAGCATCGTACCTGTACCTACTGCGCAGGCGATATGGGTATACGAAGCAAAATCCGGTACCAATGGTAAAATGCCTGCTGCACCGCGAACGCCGGTAGCGCCTTCACCACCTTGTGGCACCAGCAGGTATTCCGGGTTTTGCTGCCGCAGTAATGCCTGTTGTACCGGATCGGTGTAGCTGTTTCTGTGAACAAACTGCAACTGCATTCCATATTGCTGTGCATCCTGCAGGGTATGGGCATATATTGCCGGTTCTTCACCCCGTACAATGCCTGTTGCCTGTAAACCGGTGAGTGCGCATGCGTAAGCAGTTGCCACCAGGTGGTTAGACCAGGCCCCGCCAAACGTAAGGATACCTTTTTTGCCGGTTTGTAGTGCTTCTTCCAGGTAATATTGCAGTTTGAACCATTTATTGCCCGATATAACAGGATGAATGCGGTCCAGCCGTAAAACAGATACTGTAATCTGTTTCTGGTGCCACAGTGGCTGTTGCAACTGCTGAACAATGGCCTTGCCAATGTCAACAGGTTGGTATGTGGTTGGAGAAAACAAGGTTTCTTTTGACTTCTTTTTTTATATTTTCGTGCCTGATTTTAAAATTACGACAATGCAACCAACTCTTTTAATACTGGCAGCAGGCATGGCATCCCGCTACGGTAGTATGAAACAGATCCAGGCTTTCGGCCCCGGCGGTGAAACTATCATGGATTATTCTATTTATGATGCTATCCGCGCCGGTTTCAAAAAAGTAGTGTTTATTATTCGCAAAGATTTTGCCAGCGATTTTAAAGCTATTGTTGAACCTCCGCTGGAAGGTAAAATTGAAATTGATTACGTATACCAGGATCTGCATGCCTTTACTGAAGGTTTTGATATTCCTGCAGACCGTACCAAACCCTGGGGTACTGCACATGCTATTCTGTGCGCCAAAGATGCGATTAAAGAACCTTTTGCGGTGATCAATGCAGACGATTTTTACGGAAGGGATGCTTTTGAAAAAGCATACAAATTCCTGACTACCGACTGCAATGAGAAAGTGTATTCTATTATCGGTTATGAATTGTTGAAAACATTGTCTGACAATGGTACTGTAAACCGTGGTGTATGCCAGGTTGATGGTGAGGGCAACCTTACTGCCATTGCAGAGCGTTTGAATATTTCACAGAAAGACGGCAAGATCATTTGTGATGATGATCAGCAGCCCAAAGAACTGCCACTTGATTCAAGCGTGTCTATGAACTTCTGGTGTTTTGATCCCGCTGTATTTACTTATACTGAAAAACTGTTCAAAGAGTTCCTGGCTGCCAATGCACAGGTACCTAAAGCAGAGTTTTTCATTCCTATTGTTGGTGATAAATTCATTAACGATAAGCTGGGTGTTATTAAAGTAATTCCTACTTCTGCACAGTGGTTTGGTGTTACGTATAAAGAAGATGCACCTGAAGTAAAAGCCAGCCTGAATAAACTGGTAGATGGAGGAGAGTATCCTGCGAAGCTGTGGAAATAGTTATAGGTTGTAAGTTGTAGGTTTGTTTGCCATGATAGCGGTTTTGCCTACAGTTTTTACGTTTTGCATGCAGGTAATAAACCTAAAACTTATCACTTAAAACTTCAAGAAATAGAAAACGGCTGTTTCCGCAAGAGAAACAGCCGTTTTTGTTTTTAGTTGCCTGGTCTTTGTACAATGTCGCTTAGTAGCTTTTTACCATGAACATACAATCCTTGATCTTTTCGATCAGTTGTACCCTGTCAAGATCTTTGGGTGCATGATTGCCCGGTAAACGGATATGTTCATTATTGGCAGTGTCTTTTCTGATCTCGTTCAATGCTGCATAGATGTTTTTGGATCTGCTGGAGAATACCACACCTTCGGCAGTAGTTTGTTTGCCGCTCAGGATACCAATTACATCACCTGTATGGTTAAAGATGGGACCACCAGAGTTACCAGGGTTGGCTGAAATAGCCAACTGGTAAGTGAGGGTATCGCCATTGTAACCTGTCTGCGCACTCAGGTATCCGCGGTTGTATACAATTTCAGAACTGGGTCTTGGAAAGCCAAGCGTAAAGATTTCTTCGCCCAGATCGGCAGGAGATTTATAAATGCTGTAAGGCAGGTTTCTTACCGGCTGGTAACGGCTGTCTGTAATTTTCAGTACAGCGATATCGGTTTGCCTGTTAATATACAGGGTAGAAACCTTGAAATAATATCCTTTGGTGCTCTGAATATATACAGAGTCTGCATTGGCTACCACGTGTGCACTGGTAATAAGATAACCTTTACCATCTACCAGGAAGCCGGTTCCACCTACTTTGGCAGGAGCATTGGGTTGTGCAAATGCCGCTGAATTATTTTTCAGGTGGTTGAGCTCCTTATTGGTTTGCTGTTGTGAATTTTTTACTTCTTTCAGTTCCTGCGACAACTGCCTGATCTCAGACACATTGTTGCGCGGAGTGAAATACCAGGTAATAACGCTGGTAGTAATGGCGGTAATACCGGCAATCGAAGCGGCAACTGCCACCACGCGTTTGTATTTGTTCCACAACTGTAATACGGTTGCTTTGGGAGCTTTTTCCCTGATCTCGCCGGATTCCAGTAACTGGTTGTGTACTTCGTTCAGGGTGGATTTGAAATTTTTCCAATCGCTGAACTGGTTCACCTGTTGCAGGAACATCATGTGTTCAACCACAAACTGGTCAACCTCGGGATTATTTTTACGCAGTTGTTCAAAATGTGCTGTTTCTTCGGGTGACATTTCACCGCGGAAATAGCGTTCAACTGCATCTAATAATTGTAATTCCTCCATCACACATTATTATTTTTATACTCAGCAAAGAATAATTTTTTCAAACGTGCCAGGCATTTGTATTTCTGGTTTTTGGCATTATCTGCATTGGTGTATCCGAAATGACTTGCTATATCAGTCATTTTTCGTTTCTGCAGGTAAAATGCTTCCAACAGGCTCCGGCAGGGTTCTCCCAGGTGCTGCATGGCTTTTTCCATCAGGTGCAGTTCTGCGTTCAGTTGTCCGTGGGCGTCCACATCTTCTTCAACAGGAACTGTTTCTGCAAGGCCATTCAACTCGGGAAAGAACTTTTGCTGCTGTTGTAACCTTTTGAGCCACAATCGCCTACATACTGAATAAATATAGGTTTTCAACTGGCAGTTCAATTCAAAGGTTCCGGATTTTGCCTTTTCATACAGTACGATCATGGCTTCCTGGAAAATATCCTGGGCGTCATCCTGCGTACCATTATTATTGATAACCAATGCCTGTACCATTTTATAATGCTGTTTATAAATGGTTTTAACGGCATGCTGGTCATTCCTGGCCAATTCTTTTAATAAAGCTATTTCTGTAGGATCTGTTTTCACACGCAAGTGACCTTTTATTAATACCGAATTTAAGTAGAAGTAACCCAAAAGGGCGGCAAAAATACCGGTACAAGCGTTAATTTTTCCCGGATGACGTTAAAAAGAAAAAAAAGTGAAAAAAAAGTTCAACCGGCAGGTTACCTTTTTTACTTCCCCGTATTAACTATCATAAATCATTCGTTAACAAACTTAAAAACGGTACAATGAAAAAGTTTTTGTTAGTTCTGGCTATTGGCGCTTTCGTAGCTTCTTGTAATGACAGTGGTTCTACTCAGGAAACTAAAGCAACAGATTCTGCTGCTCCTGCTACTGCACCAGTAGACAGCCTGAAAACTACTCCTGATTCTCTGGCAAAACCAGTTGATTCTCTGGCAAAACCAGTTGACACTCTGAAAAAATAAGTTTTTTCATAAATGGCAAGCAATTGTCAGAGGCCTGTTCTGTAATACAGAAAGTTCTCTTTCATATTTCTCCTGCCATGAGTCGGACAGGTTTAGTATATCCCGGATATACTAAACCTGTTTTTTTATGCCCATATTTGAACGCCGGAAAGTAAATGGAATAAAAAAAGGCTACCCGGAGGTAACCTTAAATATCATTCGTTTGCTTGTTAAAGATTAACGACCGCCACCGTATCCATATCCGATAAAACCTTTATTCATTTTACAACCACCACTACCGCGGGAAGCAGTGCAAGAGGTTAATGAAACAACTGCTAATGCAATAAAAGCAACGATAATAAAGATCCTTTTCATTTTTGTGGTATTTAAAATTTAGAAATAAGCCTGATGAATTGAAAAGGGGTAAAAAAACGATCACCAGGAATTTCAAAGGAAAACGGACTAATTAAAAAAGTAAAGCACGAAGTTTCTAAAGGATGGGTGGATGTAGTGGAGTGATGGCTCAAAGGAACAAAGAAAATCTGGTTTATGCAAGTGTCCCGGTCACAAAAAGCAAATAATTTTTGGCAATCCATTGACCTTAAATACTTTTAGCTGATAAAAGCAATTAATGAGGGTTCATTTTATAGCAATAGGGGGAAGTGTAATGCACCAGCTTGCACTGGCATTGCATCGCAAGGGGTACCAGGTAACAGGCAGCGACGATGAAATTTTTGAACCTGCCTTGTCAAATCTGCAGCAGGAAGGACTGCTGCCCAAGGCCATCGGCTGGTTTCCTGAAAAGATCACTCCGGAGACAGGTGCCGTAATACTGGGTATGCATGCTAAACAGGACAATCCTGAATTACTGAAAGCAAAGGAATTGGGCATACCCGTATATTCGTTCCCTGAATACATTTACCAGGAAAGCAGGAATAAAACCCGGATAGTAGTAGGTGGCAGTCATGGAAAAACCACTACTACAGCTATGATAATGCATGTGTTGCGCAAGGCGCAGCGCAATTTTGACTACCTGGTAGGTGCCCGACTGGAAGGTTTCAGCCAATCGGTGAATATTACCGATGCCCCCCTGATTGTTTGTGAGGGAGATGAATATCCTGCCAGTGTAATAGAAAAACGCCCCAAATTTCATTTTCTCTTTCCCCATATCGCCATCCTGACCGGTATTGCCTGGGATCATATTAATGTATTTCCCACTTTTGATTTTTACCTGGAACAGTTTGTTATATTTATTAATAAGATTGAGCCCGGCGGCATCCTGATCTATAATGAAACAGATGAGGTGCTGGCTAAACTGGTAGCAGAACATAAACGTGATGATATCCGTTATCAGCCCTACGGTCTGCCTCAGCATGTTATTAATAAAGGGAAAACAACTATTACATTAGAAGGCCATACAGGTGTTTTAAGTGTATTTGGTAATCACAATCTGCTGAATTTGTATGCGGCGTGGTATGCATGCAAAGAATCAGGCATTGATGTTGCGGTTTTTGTGGATGCCATCAGTTCTTTTACAGGAGCTGCCAAGAGATTGGAATTATTGGCGTCTAATAATGAAACGACCGTTTACCGCGATTTTGCCCACGCGCCTTCCAAGGTCAGGGCAACAATAGATGCGGTAAAACAACAATACCCGGACAGAAAACTGATCGCTGTGCTGGAATTGCATACCTACAGTAGCCTGAACGAGCAGTTTATGCAGGAGTATAAAGGGGCGATGGAACAGGCAGATGAAGCTGCTGTATTTTATTCAGGTCATGCACTTGCATTGAAAAGATTGCCGGAGTTGCCTGCTGAAAAAGTGTATGCAGGCTTTGCCAAAGAAGGGTTGCAGGTATTTACGCATGCGCAGGATCTGTTACAATGGTTGCAGTTGAGAACGTACCCGAACAGTAACCTGCTTTTAATGAGTTCCGGTAATTATGATGGAACAGATATGCTTACATTTGCAAAGAGCGTGACACAATAGGATAGTCCTGGTAAAGTGTGATAATAGATAGCAGATAAGTCAGTAAAAAGTTTATAACCAATATCGAAGTTGAATGTTACAATTAACAAGGCCCCTGGCCATTATTGATCTGGAAACTACAGGGGTAAATCTCGGTGTAGACCGTATTGTTGAGATTGCGATTGTTAAAATTCACCAGGACGGCAAGCAGCAGGTAAAACGCAAATTGATCAATCCTGAAATGCCCATTTCTGCTACCTCTGTTGAGGTGCATGGTATTAGTAATGAAATGGTGAAAGACGCGCCTACCTTTAAGCAGGCTGCCAATGAGATAAAACAGTTCCTTGAGAACTGTGATCTGGCTGGTTATAACTCCAATCGTTTTGATATTCCCTTACTGGCTGAAGAGTTTCTGCGTGTAGGTCTGGACTTCGATTTCAAAGGTCGCAGACTGGTGGATGTGCAGAGAATATTTCACATGATGGAGCAGCGTACATTGAGCGCAGCTTATAAATTCTATTGTAATAAATCGCTGGAATCGGCACACAGTGCAGAGGCAGATGCTTCCGCAACCTGGGAGGTGCTGGTAGCACAGGTAGGTAAATATCCTCAATTGGGTACTACCATCGAAAGCATTCTGCAGGTAACAGGTGAAGAAGCGATTGTGGATTTTGCACGCAGAATGGTATTTGAAAATGGGGTTGAGGTATTCAATTTTGGTAAACATAAAGGCCGCCCGGTAACCGAAGTGCTGAAAGCCGAACCGCAGTATTACGACTGGATGATGAGAGGTGATTTTCCCTTGCACACCAAGCAGAAACTTACCGAGATCTTCAATCGGAGCCTGTTAAAAAAGGGCTAAAAACGGTATGTTACCAAAATGTAACAATGGCGCCCGTTTAATTATTGTAAATTAGCGTTTTAAACATCCGGTTCCTTGCTTTGGAAAAAGTAGTTATCATACCGACCTACAACGAAAAGGAAAATATAGCCAATATCATTGAAGCCATATTTTCGCTGCAGCAGCAGTTCCATGTCCTCGTCATAGATGATGGCTCTCCTGACGGCACAGCGCAGATCGTAAAAACATTACAGGCAAAATATCCCGGTGAACTGTTTCTGGAAGAAAGAACAGGTAAGCTTGGTTTAGGTACCGCATATATACACGGTTTCAAATGGTCACTGGCCAAAGGCTATGCGTTCATTTTTGAAATGGATGCCGATTTTTCGCACAATCCTGCCGATCTGCAGCGTTTGTATGAAGCCTGTAAACACAATGGTGCCGATGTAGCCATCGGTTCACGCTATGTAAAAGGTGGCGGTACTGTTAACTGGCCCTGGGACAGAATATTGCTGTCGAAAGGTGGCTCACTCTATACGCGCCTCATCACCTGGATGCCGGTACATGATACTACTGCTGGTTTTGTTTGTTACAGACGTCAGGTACTGGAAGCGATCAATCTTGATGAGATTGAATTCCTGGGATATGCATTCCAGATAGAAATGAAATTTGCATCCTGGAAACTGGGTTTTGCCATCCGTGAAGTACCTATTATTTTTGAAGATCGTAAATATGGTGCTTCCAAAATGCATAAAGGCATTGTAAAGGAAGGCATACTGGGTGTATTGAAACTGCGCTGGTACAGCCTGTTCAAAGACTACCGTGCACGTGTTAAAAAAACACAGTCGCCCGGTGTATTCCCATCCCTCTCGCACGAAGAAGTTTAATAAACATTTGTACAATCATTATAGCAATTGCACTGGTTCTGTAAAGGGGCAGTGCAATTGTACTTTTATAACGATATATCAGCAACTGCTTGCCGGTAAGTATCTTTGGTCTCTAATCATTATTTCTGTTTATTTATGCGTAAGGCATTTATTCAACTTCATATAGCTGTTTTATTGGCTGGTTTAACCGGTGTGCTGGGACGATTGATTACCCTGAATGAAGGTTTGCTGGTGTGGTACCGGATGTTGTTCTCTTCAATTGCTTTATGGGTATTGTTTGCATTTACAAAGAAGCTGAAAAGGCTTGCGGTAAAAGACATACTGACCATTATTGCTGCCGGCGCCGTAGTGGCATTGCATTGGGTAGCTTTTTATGGCAGCATTAAATATTCCAATGTATCGGTAAGCCTGGTCTGTTTTTCAGCTATCGGCTTTTTTACAGCAATCTTTGAACCGATGATTGTTGGAACGCCTTTTAAGCGCAGTGAAATATTACTGGGACTACTGGTAATAGCAGGTATTGCATTGATCTTTCATTTCGATACGCAGTATAAAACCGGCATCATTATCGGGCTGATCTCTGCCGTGCTGGGAAGCCTGTTTCCTGTAATGAATCGTAAATTATTACAACGGTTTGACCCTGAAACGGTGACGTTGTACGAGATTACGGGAGGATTTCTTTTCCTGTCGGCTGTTATGCCATTGTACCTGTTGTATGTACCTGCCAGTCATGTTGTGCCTACACTGAACGATACATTGTGGTTGCTGGTATTATCCTTACTGTGTACAGTACTGGCGTTTAATCTTTCCATGAAAGCCCTGAAAAAGATCTCGGCGTTTACAGTTAACCTGACCTACAACCTGGAACCTTTGTATGGTATTGCGCTGGCATTTGTATTGTATAGAGAGGATAAATTACTGACGCGGAATTTCTATATTGGTATGTTGCTGATCGCTATATCTGTAATATGGCAAACCTGGCTGGTATATCGCTGGCATACCAATACAAAAAAAGTGGCCGTAACACCCATGCAACAGTAGCAGCTAAAGTTTAGTCATTATACGAACAACCTTATTTAAACCAAAGATCACTTATGAAAAGAATATTCCTTACGTTGATTGCAGGTATAGCCATTAACGCTGCATTTTCACAGGTTCGCCTGGGAGTAGAAGCCGGGTTGAATCTTGCCAATCAGCATGTCAAAGCATCCGTTGGTGGTTTTTCTGCAGGCCAGACCGGCAACACGATCGCCAGCTTTCACCTGGGTTTTGTAGCAGATGCTGAAATTGCTAAAAACCTGTATGTACGGCCCAGGCTGCTATTATCCGGAAAGGGCTCACGCTTTAAGAACACCTCTGGTACTCCGGGCGTGGGCAGCAATGTTACTTTCAGACCTTATTACCTTGAATTACCTATCAATGTAGTGTACAAGTATCCATTGTCCAATCATATGAAAGTATTTGCGGGCTTTGGTCCCAATTTCGCATTCGGCATTTTTGGCAATGCAAAATCGGGCGATATGAAGGATGATGTGTTTCAGAAAGACGGGTTTAAACGTTTTGATTTCGGACTCGAATACCTGGCAGGAGTGGAATTAACGCGCAACATTGTTGCCAGTATTCACTACACCCAGGGACTGTCTAATATTTACAACGGCAGCAATACCGGTATAACCTCTATTAACTGGAAGAACCGACTATTCGGTATTTCTTTTGGATATATGTTTGATAAATAATAGTCATTATATCTCTATTGGGCGATGGTGTTTAACAAGCGTTATACACCATCTTTTTTTATAGCTATGTTATACAAAGCTTTTCAGATGTCAATTTTCCATATATCGGAATTTTATAAGAAGCCTGTTTGCTGTCGGGAGTTTTACACACATCATATATTAAGTAGTATTGATAGGTACCAGCCACATATCCCTTCCTGCAACTGCCCCAACTTTGTATGAACGGTAATAAGGTTGGATATGTAAAACCGGTAAGTAGTGTCTTTATGGTAATTTTAACACTCAATCTAACTTAAGAAACTATTATGCGGAAATTCCTTTACCTGACTGCGGGGTTGTTAAGCTGTGCTATTGCAGAGGCACAGAAAAAGCCCCTGGATCATTCAGTGTACGATGGCTGGCAATCAGTAGCCGAGCGCAATATCAGTAATAACGGAAAGTATGTGGTTTACACCATTACGCCACAGGAAGGTGATGGCAACCTGGTGATACAGGCCGCCGACAATTCTTATAAAAAAGAAGTGCCCCGCGGATACAATGCCACCATTACAGAAGACAGCCGTTTTGTAATATTCAAGATCCGTCCTTTCTTTAAGGACACACGCGAGGCCCGCATTAAGAAAAAGAGCCCTGCCGACATGCCGAAAGACACCCTGGCTATTATTGAGCTGGGAAAGGACTCTGTAAAAAAGATCCCCAACATTAAATCATATAAAACGCCTGATAAAGGAACTGGTTTGTGGATGGCCTACCTGCTGGAGAAAGCTCCTGCAGATAATGGTTCCCGCACACGCACTCCCGAGCCGGATTCTTTAACACGTTTGAACAATATGCTGCGCATGGCAGATAGCCTGGCCCGTATTGCAGACAGCGTGCGTAACAAAGCCAATGAGGCTAAATTGAAAGGACTGGCTGTATTACAAGTTGCTCCCAGGCCACAGGCTCCCCGTACTGAGCCCGGAGCAGGCGGTGCGCCAACCGCTCCTGCAACAGCGGGTGTGGCCGGAAGACCAGGTGCCGGCGGAGCTGCCGGTGGTCGCGGTGGCCGTGGTGGAGCAGGCAGTGCAGGATTCTCTGCAGTCGCTGACCCGGTGGAAGAAGGTACTGAACTGATATTGTACAACCTGTATACCGGTGAAACAAAGCATTATAAACTGGTAAACGATTATGCTTTCAGCAAACAAGGCAATGTATTGCTGGTTAAAACAACCCGTAAAACGGGCGACAGCACTTCTTATGCTGCATTGACCTGGATTTCACTGCCCGATGGTAAAGCTGATACTGTGATCCGCCGCTTTAATGATCTGAAAAGCATCGCTTTCAATGATGATGCTACACAGGTTGCATTTGTGGCTGAGCGCGACAGTGTTTCCAAAGCATTGCAGAAATTCTATAAGTTATATACTTACAAACCCGGTACTGATAGTGCACGCCTGCGTGTAGACAGAAAAACCAGTGGAGTACCTACCGGATTTTCTGTAAGCGAAAACTCTAATCTTACTTACAGCAAAGACGGTAAAAAACTGTTCTTTGGTCTTGCACCTATCCGTCGTCCGAAAGACACTACGCTGGTAGATTTTGAAACCGCACGCCTGGATGTATGGCATTATAACGATGATTATCTGCAACCCCAGCAGTTGGTGCAACTGAATGCTGAACTGCGCAGAAGCTTTATGACCGTTCTGAATGGTGACGATGATAAAGTGATCAAACTGGGTGCTGATGATGCAGAGAACATTACCCTGGTAGACGAAGGCAATGCTGATTATGTACTGGCTACTTCTACCAAAGGCAACCGTATTGAATCACAATGGGAAGGTTTTTCACGCCAGACCGGTTATATCATTTCTACTGTTGACGGATCTCGTAAACTGATCAAGGATAAAAAACGTGGTTTCTTCAGCATTTCACCCAAAGGAAAATATGTGATCTGGTATGATCAGCCAACAAGACAGTATTATACGTATACAGTAGCAGATGGTTCTTCCAGGAACATTACACAGAAGATCACTGTTCCTTTATATGATGATGAAGACGATCATCCCGATGACCCCCCTGCGTTTGGTACTGCAGGCTGGTTGCAGAACGATGATGCTGTACTGATAAACGATCGGTACGATATCTGGCAGGTAGACCCCACTGGCGTTAAAGCACCTGTAAATGTAACCAACGCTTATGGCCGCAAAAATAAAATAGTATTGCGTGGACTGCGTTTTGACAGGGAAGAGCGCTTTATTAAATCCGGCGATCAACTGGTACTGGATGCATTTTACCGTGGTAATAAATACAACGGTTACTTTACTAAAAAGCTGGACGTTCCCGGCGATCCTGTACTGTTAAGTGCTGGTGCTTATGCTACAGTTAATCCTGTAAAGGCAAAAGATGCTGAAGTATATATTCTGGGCAAAATGACGCCGCAGGAATCTGCTAACGTGTACAGCACTGCTGATTTCAAAAATTACACACAGCTTAGTGCTATCAACCCACAGCAGAAAGACTATAACTGGCTGACTGCTGAACTGGTTAAATGGAAAATGTTTGATGGTAAAGAATCTGAAGGTCTCCTGTACAAACCTGAGAACTTCGATCCTAAAAAGAAATATCCTGTTATCTTCTATTTCTATGAGAAAGATGCTGACGGTCTGTACAATTACCGTGCTCCGGCTCCCAGCGCATCTACTGTAAACATTCCTTATTTTGTAAGTAACGGATACCTGGTATTTGACCCCAACATTTCTTATAAGAACGGAGAGCCTGGTGAAAGTGCCTACAACTCTGTAGTATCTGCTGCAAAACACCTGTCGAAAATGCCATGGGTTGATTCAACCAAAATGGCTATCCAGGGACAAAGCTGGGGTGGCTACCAGGTAGCTTACCTGGTAACACGTACCAAGATTTTCGCTGCTGCCGGTGCCGGTGCACCTGTAGCCAACATGACCAGTGCCTATGGCGGTATCCGTTGGGGTTCTGGTATGAACAGGCAGTTCCAGTACGAGCATACACAAAGCCGTATCGGTGCTACCCTGTGGCAGAAACCGGATCTGTACCTGAAAAACTCTCCTTTGTTCAAAGCTGATAAAGTAACTACTCCGTTGCTGATCATGCACAACGATGCTGATGGTGCTGTACCCTGGTATCAGGGTATTGAGTACTTCACTGCATTGCGTCGTCTGGGCAAAAAAGTATGGATGCTGCAATACAATGGAGAAGATCATAACCTGGTGGAAAGAAGGAACCGTAAGGACCTGAGCATCCGCCTGGGGCAGTTCTTCGATTATTACCTGAAAGGTGCTGCTCCGGCAAAATGGATCACTGATGGTGTTCCTGCTACTTTGAAAGGTGTTGATTGGGGAACCGAAGTTCCTGCTGATGAAAAGAAATCGTTCTAACCGATAAACGATCATTGTATCCTGGCCGGGAAGTTTACTATGTAAGCTTCCCGGTTTTGTTTTTTGGGGAATTGGTGAATTAGTGAGTGGTGAATAGTGAATGCCCGCTGCGAGATTGCTGATTTTAGGGATATATTGATTCTGGGATTTCATAACAGCGAACGCCAACCTTCAGATACTACCCGCACCGGCCGGGATAGTGCTAAAATAATACGCCGGTAATATTACGCAACTGCTGAAATATATCTTACCAGGCTTCTTTTGGCTATTGGTAATAATGTTTCATCTACCGGGAAGGACAGATCTGTTTCAATACTGTATACAGCAGGGTTGGGCAGTTCTTTCTTTTGTTTGATGAGTGTTGCCTTGATGCTTTCGTAAGTATTGACGATGGTGCGATGCCATTCGTCTACATATTCTGTTTTAATAGCGCGATAGCGGGTATCCTGTTTATCAAAAAAACTCATTTTGTACTGGTATACCCGGGTTTGTTTGTTGGTTCCTTTGCTCAGGAAAAAATAGCCTTCATCGGTATTCAATGGAACCAATCCTACCGGAAATATAGTGAGCTTATCTTCTACAAATTCATAGATCTCTGTACCGCTGGTAATGGTGTTTTTCATTTTGCCTTCTGAAAAGCTGATAATGTCTTCCAGTTCCTGCATCAGTTCATCGTCTTCAATCAATTGCTCGTACAGTAATTGCAAACGTTCCATTTGAATACCGGTCAGCGTTTTAGGAAATTGTTCCTGCAGGTATTGTTTATTTGTTTTAAAGGCAACAAGGTTGTTGTAATGGAAGATGAGATCTGATAGCTGCGGGTAGAGTTTGTTTTCATTGAAATACCTGGTCACTTCCTGCAGATATGCGAGTAAAGTATACTTTTTCAGTTCATAATCAATTCTGCCTTCGGCAAACCAGGTTTCAGATAGCGTTTTCATGAGCATTTGATTTAGGTGTTGGCAACGAATGTATCATGCTGCAATTGCAACATTTTCTACTATTAATTTACAAAAAAAAGCGTGCTATTCAAAATGTGACCGGCAGTGAATTGTTAAAAGTGGTGCAGGGGCTAAAAACGGCTGGTATGGAGAGGTATCAATAATATACAGATATTGATACGTATACGGGTGACCGGGATAAAATCGGAAAAAACAGGTTGGCGGGATTACAATAAAAAAGCACAGATCATACAATCTGTGCTTTTGACATATAGCAAATGATAATATTAGAACTCTCTTTCCGGATTGAAATTTTCCAGCTCTTTTGCTACCGCGTTGAGGAAAGTAGCGCCTAATGCTCCGTCAATAATACGGTGGTCGTACGACATTGACAGGTACATCATGTGCCTGATGGCAATAGAATCGCCCTGGTCAGTTTCAATTACTACTGGTCTCTTTTTAATGGCACCTACAGCCAGGATAGCTACCTGCGGCTGGTTGATGATGGGAGTACCCATCAGGCTGCCAAAAGTACCTACGTTGGTCAGTGTGAAAGTGCCGCCCTGCGTATCGTCGGGTTTCAGTTTGTTCTGACGTGCTGCATTGGCCAGTCCGTTCACCTGTTTGGTCAGTCCTACCAGATTGAGCTGGTCTGCATGCTTAATAACGGGTACAATCAGGTTTCCACTGGGCAACGCAGTTGCCATACCGATATTGATATCTTTTTTAACGATCAGTTTATCGCCGTCAATACTGCTATTGAGCCAGGGGTATTTTTTGATGCAACGCACAATGGCTTCAATGAACAGTGGGGTGAATGTAAGCTTTTCACCTTCGCGTTTTTCAAAAGGCTTTTTAGCTTTTTCGCGCCATAGCACCATATTGGTTACATCGGCTTCTGTAAAACTGGTAACATGCGGGCTGGTATGTTTGCTGCGCACCATATGATCTGCGATCAGTTTGCGCATGCGGTCCATTTCCACAATCTCCACATTGCCGCCATAATTCACAGGCTCACTTTTCTGTGCTGCGGGTGGTGTATAAGTAGTGGCAACCTGTTGTGTAGCAGGCTGGTAAACAGGAACTGAACCGGTAGCCGGTGCATGGCCTGATCTTTTAGCCTGTACATATTGCAGGATATCTTTTTTGGTAACACGGCCTTCAGTGCCGGTACCGGGAATATTTTCCAGTTCCTGCATATTTACGCCTTCGCTGGCGGCAATATTCAATACCAATGGAGAGTAAAAACGATTTACTGTACCATTATTCTGTGCAGGGGCTGTTTTGTATTCTGCTAGGGGTTGCGCAACTGCAGGCTGCTGTTCGTGTGTGTGGACTGCTGTAGCTGCGGGAGCTACTAAAGGTGCTGTGGTTGTGCCGGCAGGTTCTTCTGCGCCGGTGCGTATGCGGGCAATAACGGCACCTACAGGTACCACATCATTTACGCTGAACAGGATAGCATCTATAACGCCTGCTGCGGTGGAAGGAACTTCACTGTCAACCTTGTCGGTTGCAATTTCCAGTACGGTTTCGTCCATTTTCACCGGGTCGCCGGGATTTTTGTGCCACTTCAGAATGGTGGCTTCCATAATACTTTCACCCATCTTCGGCATTACCAGATCAACTAAAGCCATAATCAGTTACAGGTTTTGCTCCCGAACGTACCGGGAATAGAATTAGTTAATTTATTTATCGCCTACAAACTAATATACTATCAGATTGACAATATCTGCTGTTAGCAGGTACCGGAAGTGCCAAAGGTAATGATTTTACTAACAATCGTTCGCCTAACGCGGATTAACTATTTTCTGCAATCAATTTTCGCAGCAGGTCCATTGCATACGAAGCCGTTAAATCGATATTGCGCTGACGATCAAACCGCAATTGTAAAAGTTTGGTATAGGTATGTGTGCGATTACCGGCAGCGATCCATACGGTGCCTACAGGTTTTTCGGGCGTACCGCCGTCGGGTCCCATAATACCGGAAGTGGCTACTACATAATCAACATTCAACGCTGTCAATGCACCTTGCACCATTTGCTGTACAGTTGCTTCGCTTACTGCGCCGTACTGTTGCAATATGTTGTGCTGAACATGCAGCACATTTTCTTTTATTTCGTTGGCATAGCTAACAATACTGCCTTTGTAGTAAGCGCTGGAACCGGGTATGCCGGTGATGAGGTGCGCTATGTAGCCGCCTGTACAACTTTCTGCCGTACCCATAGTGCGGTTCTGTGCTTTCAGCAATTGCCCGATGGCCTGCTGCAGGGGAATATCTTCGTCTACCACCAGCCATTCTTTTACCAATATTTTCAGTTTGGCAAACTCATCGTCCAGGGTCTGGTTCAATACATTATTGTTGGGATCTGAGGCGGTGATGCGCAAACGTACCATGCCGTAATTAGGCAGGTAGGCCAGCTTGCAATTGGCTGGTAACTGTTCTTCCCATTGCTGTATGACATCTGCCAGCATAGATTCACCAATGCCGGCCGTAAGCAATGTACGGTGTGCAATAAAAGGCATGGTGAAATGCTGTTTTAAACGGGGCAGCACTTCTTTCAGCATCAGCCCTTTCATTTCGTGGGGAACACCCGGCAGGGATACAAAGATCTTCCCGTCTTTTTCAAACCACATACCCGGTGCCGTACCTCTTTCATTGTGCAATATGGTACATACATCGGGCACTTCGGCCTGTTTGCGGTTTCGTTCTGTAAAAGGGCGACGGAATACTTTTTCAAAGAGATACTGAACATGGTCCAGCACCTGTTGGTTCACTACCAGTTTGCCACCAAAATATTCTGCCAGTACCGGTTTGGTAATATCATCGGCAGTGGGTCCCAGCCCACCGGTGATCAGGATAATGGGAACATCGCGACTTTCTTCGTTCAGTGCACTAACGATCTCTTCTTTGTTATCGCCTACAGAAACCCTGCGTTTCAGCCAGATACCGGCTTTATTGAGTTCCTGTGCCATCCACGCACTGTTGGTATCAATAACCTGACCTATCAGCAATTCATCGCCAATAGTGATAATCGTAGCATAAACTTGTTCCATGGTGTTGAAGAAGATGTCTTTATAGCTGTTAGCAAAAAGAAGAATGGAGGTGATGTGTCTGTATATACCGGTCTGTTACTGGCTGGCGAAGGATCACTCGTCGTCCATATTTTCCTTGAGCTCTTCTGAAATATGCACCAGCACCTTGTCAATACGCTGGGCATCCATGTCAATAATTTCAAAATGGAAACCCTTCCAGTCCAGCTTATCGCCGGTATGGGGAATACGTTCCAGGCGATGCAGGATAAAACCGGCAATGGTATCAAATTCCTGCTCACCTTCGTTCATCCATTCGGTTTTATCGAACCAGCTCAGGAAGTCGTAGAAAGGTATCTGTGCATCAATCAGGTACGACCCATCTTCACGTTTTACAATTTCGTAATCGTCAATATGGGGCTCAGGCATTTCACCGATCAATGCTTCAAGAATGTCGTTCATGGTGATCATTCCCTGCACACTGCCATACTCATCTACTATAAAACAGAAATTCAGACGTTGTTGTTTAAATTTCTCCAGCAATTTGTACGCGGTAATATTTTCCGGGACAAACAATGCCGGGCGCATGATCTGTTTGAAAAGCGTAAGGTCATTGCTTACATACAGGTCTTTCAGTGATACAATGCCTTTAATATTGTCAATATCGCCATCACAAATGGGATATACAGAATGTGGTTCGCGTACTATTTTGTCTTTGATGGACTCTTCGTTGTCATTCAGGTTGAACCAGATGATATCGCTGCGGTGTGTCATCAGCGAGGTGATATTGCGATCGCCCAGGTGGAATACACGCTCAATGATCTCCTGCTCGGCTTCTTCAATAGAGCCCTGCTCGGTACCTTCACTGATGATGGCTTTGATATCTTCTTCTGTTACAGAGCTGTCCTGCGAAGGCGTAATATTAAATAATTTGAACAGCAGGTTACTGCTTTTATTCAGCAGCCATACAAAAGGGTGGGTGAGTTTGGCAAAATACACTACCGGCAATGCTACCAGTCGCGCTATTTTTTCTGCACTCAGCAACCCCAGGCGTTTGGGGATCAGTTCGCCCAGTACAATTGACAGGTATGTAACGATCACAACGATCAGGGTAGTGGAAACAGTACTGGCGTACGGTTTCAGTAACGTGATCTTTTCAACGTAAGGCTGAAGGTCCTTGCCGAATTTTTCGCCGGAGTACACACCCGTCAGGATAGAAATGAGGGTGATGCCTATCTGAACGGCGGATAAAAAAGTTTCGGGGTTATTCGCTAATTCCAGGGCTGTTCTTGAACGCTTATCTCCTTTATTGGCCCTGTTTTCCAAACGTGCTTTGCGTGCAGATACCAACGCAATTTCAGACATCGTAAATAAACCGTTTAGAAAAATCAGTACCAGTAATATAAATATATCCATTTAACCGGTCGGTTTGAATTTTGCATCTAAGATACGGTAAGCAAGCCGATCTGTTTATGAAACATTTTGGTTATTGCGAAACCAATTCCACTTCCCAGCAGAGCGCCGCAAAATACATCGAAGGGATAATGCACGCCCACATATACCTGCGTATAGGCAATGGCTGCCGCCCAAACGATAAAAAGCCACGACCAGCGGCCTATTACAGACCGCAGGGTACTGAACATAAACACGCCCTGGGCAAAATAGGTGGTGGCATGCGAAGAGGTAAAACTGGAGCTTTGCGGGCAATAATTAATAAAAAAACGTAATTGACTGGCCACATCTGCATCCTGGCAGGGACGTACCCGCATGATGTGTTGTTTAATGATCTGGCTGCTGATAATATCACTCAGGGCGGCGGCCAGCGCCACGCCTATGATCCACCACACGCCTTTTGTCTTAAAATTGAGAATAACAAACAACATCAGGAACAAATACAGGGGTATCCAGAAAAGGGTTTCCCTTAAATAGGGTAAAACGGTGTCAAATACTACATTTCCCCAGTTCTGGTTAATGTGTGTGATCAGCCACTTGTCTACAGGCTGAATGTGTTGCCAGAATGTTAATAAGTGGCTTCCGGAATTGAAAATCATAAGTGCAAAAATAAATACTATAATTTTAGCGCCTGTTTTATTAAGAAATTGCTATGAAAAAGTTACCTAAGCTTATTCGATGGATAGTATCGGTCGGATTCATTTTTCTTGTGTTGTTTACCCTGATGCGTATTGGCCTTTTTGCTTTTTTCAGCAGGCAGAACCATAGCCTGGGAGATGTTAAAGATGCTTTTTTTCTGGGGTTAAGATACGATTTACGGATCATATCCCTCATATTAGTCGTAATGTTGATATTGGGCAGCATTACCTGGCTGTCGCCTTTCCGCAGCCGCAGGGCCGGAAATATCTGGACGGGTGTGTTGGCTGTTGTGACAACCCTGGTCTTGCTGTTGTTCATGATTGATTTTGCGCATTATGCCTACCTGGTACAGCGCCTGAATGCCAGTGTGATGAACTACCTGAACGACACGGGTATTTCAATGAACATGGTCTGGGAATCGTATCCCGTGATCTGGCTGGCACTGGGACTTATTATTGCAACTGTGTTTATAGTGTGGTTGTTCAGGCTTTCTTACCGTCGCATTAGTAACGATGGCACTAAGCCCGTTCGCAGGGTGTGGGTCATTTCATTTATTGTAACATTCCTGGTAACCGGTTTTTTCATTTTCGGGAAATTTAACCAGTACCCCCTTCGCTGGAGCGACGCTTTTAACCTGGGTAGTGATTACAAAGCCAACCTGGCCCTGAACCCGTTTGAATCTTTTTTCAATACGTTGAAATTCCGCCACAGTGGTTATGACGAGCAGAAAGTAAAGGATGGTTATACGGTACTGGCACCTTATTATAATCTGCCGGCATCGGGGGAGGCCAGTCTCAACTACACCCGCATAGTTGCTCCCAAAACTGGCAGCATCAATACCAAACCCAATATTGTGCTGGTGATCTGCGAATCGTTCAGCGCTTACAAAAGTTCCATGTGGGGCAATCCTTTGGGCACCACACCGTTTATGGACACACTTTGTAAAAACGGTATTTTCTTTGACCGCTGCTTTACTCCTACCTACGGTACTGCACGTGGGGTATGGGCTACCATTACGGGCACTCCTGATGTGGAAACGCCTACCACTGCCAGCCGTAATCCACTGGCTGTAGATCAGCATACTATCATCAATAATTTTGAAGGGTATGAAAAGTTCTACTTTATCGGCGGCAGCTCTAGTTGGGCCAATATCCGCGGATTGCTGAAGAACAATATCCGCAACCTGAACCTGTACGAAGGAGGTGATTATAAAGCTTCTGCCATTGATGTATGGGGTATCAGCGATAAAAATCTTTTCCTGGAATCGAATGGTGTGCTGGCTCAACAGCAGAAGCCCTTCTTTGCTGTTATTCAAACGGCTGATAACCATCGTCCATATACCATCCCGGAAGAAGACAGGGCCGAGTTTAGCATCAAAAAAATGCCGAAAGATTCTTTGCGTAAATATGGGTTTGAGTCAGAAGATGAAATGAATGCCTTCCGCTATACTGATTTCTGTTTCCGCAAATTCATCGAGGCAGCTAAGAAGGAGAAGTATTTTGACAATACCATTTTTGTGTTTATTGGTGATCATGGTATTCCCGGGGATGCAGGGAATATGTTTCCCAAAGCATGGACTGCACAAAAGCTTACTGCAGAACACGTGCCCCTGGTATTCTATTCGCCGGCATTGTTGCAGCCACGCAGATGGGATGTGCCCTGTTCGCAGGTGGATGTATTGCCTACCATTGCAGGTTTGTGTAATATACAATACACCAATTCTACATTGGGAAGAGATATACTGGATTCCGCTACCCGTCACTTTGCGTTTATATTCGATCCGGATTTCAGCATCACCGGTGTGGTGCAGGGAAATTATTTTTACAGACGTCAATACACTACCAATAAAGAAGAACTGGTTTCGGTAGTTGATAACAGTATACCTGACAAAGACTCTACGGCAGTACAACGACAGGAGATGAAAAAACTTACTGATGCTTTATTTGAAACTGCGAAGTATATGATACTGCATAATAAAAAGGATAAATAAGAATTAAGACACAAGTTTTAAGGTGCAGGATTCAAGGTGCAAGGCGTTGTATGTGCAGCATGCTTTGTTTGATTAGCATTTTGCCGGTACAGCGCCTTACACTTTGTGCTTTAAATTATTTGAATCTATACTTTCTTCGCGATCAGGATCAGGCGGGGAGACTTTTTGATATCATAGGTGTTGAAATGATAGTCGCCAAAAACTTCCTGGATCTGTAAACCGTGGAAAGAGAACATGTCGTTGAAATCACCCAGTGAAAATTTAGCAACCCGCTCTACGTGTTCAATAGGAACTTCAAGATTGTCGTCTTCCACTTCTATTTTTTTATAGAAATAATCTTCATCAAACCACTTGGTGATATAGTAGTTGATGTTGTCAACTTCCTTTTCCTGTTTGTGTACGAGGTGATCTTCGGCATAGTGTACATTCAGGTAATCCAGTACAAGTGTTCCTTGCGGACGTAAAGCGTTGGCAATAGTGCGGATGGCATTGTAATGCTCACGTTCCGTTCTGAAATATCCGAAGCTGGTGAAGAAATTGAAAGCGTACTCAAAATAATTTACACGAAAAGGCAGCCGCATATCGTGCTGAAAAAACTGCAGATGTTCATGCGCACTTTGCTGTGCAAAGGCAATGCTATCGAATGAAAGATCAATACCTGTAACATCGAAACCATGCGAAGCCAGGAAGCGGGAATGCCGGCCTTTACCGCAGGCTACATCCAGCATGGTAGCGCCGGGCTGCGGATGTAAATGCTGAATCAATCCTTCGATAAAACCTGCGGCTTCCTGTTCGTCTCTTTCAAAATACAATTTGTGGTAATAGGGAGAATTAAACCAATCTCTGAACCAGTTCGATGCGACAATGGCCATACTAATGAAAAATATTTTGGGCAAAATTACATGACGAACTGTATCTGCAACCGGTTGTATATTGATTGTTAATATCTAATGAATAACAAACTTATCTTTGGCATTTTAGTTGAGGTTAAATAAATATTCATCTTCATATTCAAATCTTTTTTAATTTCCAGTCCCGTTTTTACGATCCCATCCTGTAAAATACCCTAAAGTGGTAATTTTTGTTGTTCGTCAAACCTATATTTTTGTAACAGACTAAACTGAGGGAACTTCTGTGGCATTGATTAAAAGTATATCAGGCATCCGGGGAACAATCGGTGGGCTGCCAGGTGATAACCTTACACCCCTTGACATTGTAAAATTTGCAGCTGCTTATGGTAGCTGGATACTGGAAAAGGGAAATAATCGCAAAATTGTTATTGGTCGTGATGGACGTATCAGCGGCACCATGGTTCAGCAACTGGTGGTGAATACACTCATCGGTTTGGGCATTGATGTGGTAGATGTTGGCTTATCTACTACGCCTACTGTAGAACTGGCTGTAGTATGGGAAAAAGCAGCGGGTGGTATCATTATTACAGCCAGTCATAATCCCCGTGAATGGAATGCGTTGAAACTACTCAACGAACAGGGTGAGTTTATCAGCGGTGAAGATGGTGCCATAGTGCTGGAAAAGGCACAGAAAGATGACTTTTCTTTTACCGGTGTTGAAAAGCTGGGTACTTACGCTACCAACGATACTTATCTGCAACAGCATATTGATACCATCGTTCAATATCCGCTGGTGGAAGTGGAAACTATTAAAAAGAAACAATACAAAGCCGTGGTAGATGTGGTTAACTCTACCGGAGCCTTATGTATACCGGCATTGTTAAAGGCATTGGGTGTGGAAGACGTGATTGTGCTGAATGGAGAAGTGAATGGTCGCTTTGCACACAACCCCGAGCCATTGCCGGAAAACCTGACCGAACTGAGTGCTGCTGTACGTGCGCACAAAGCTGATATCGGTATTGCTGTAGATCCGGATGTTGACCGTCTTTGTTTTGTTTGTGAAGATGGCAGCATGTTTGGTGAAGAATATACCCTGGTAGCAGTTGCTGATTATGTACTGAGCCGCAGGCCCGGTAATACGGTAAGTAATATGAGCAGCACCAAGGCGCTGAAAGAGATCACCCTGAAACATGGTGGTCAGTATTTTCCATCTGCAGTAGGAGAAGTGAACGTGGTGCAGAAAATGAAAGCTGTACAGGCTGTGATCGGTGGCGAAGGCAACGGCGGTATCATTGTACCCGATCTGCACTATGGCAGGGATGCACTGATCGGTATCGGTTTGTTCCTGAGTTCACTGGCCTCTCATAAAAATGGCATGCGTTCTTTCCGTGCAAAATATCCTGACTACTTTATTTCCAAGAATAAAATAGAACTGGAAAAAGGCATTGATGTACGCGGCATTTTTGAAAAAATTAAAAAGAAGTACCGCAACCAGCCGGTGAATAATGAAGACGGACTGAAAATTGAGTTTGATTCAGACTGGGTACACCTGCGTACTTCCAACACAGAACCTATTATCAGGATCTATGCGGAAAGTAATTTTGAAACCACTGCCAATAACATAGCTCACCGCCTGATGCAGGATATCCGGGAGTTTATGTAAGCTGTCATTGGCACATGACTTTACGCTGGTTGGCCGGTATTTATCTTGTATCGTTAAAAAAGCGCCGGTTTAAAAATATTTTCTGAATTTTGCGGCTCCGCTTACGGCGGAGCTTTTTATTTTAAAACCGATGTAATGACTACACCTGCCCAACGGATCTATTTTGATAATGCAGCTACTACCGCCCTGGATGCCAGTGTTTTGGAAGCGATGATGCCCTATCTCACGAACAAGTTCGGAAATCCTTCTTCTATTTACTCGTATGGAAGGGAAAGCAGGCTGGCCATTGAAAATGCACGTAAATCGGTTGCAAAAATTCTCAATGCACATCCGGCCGAGATCTTTTTTACATCCGGCGGTACAGAAAGTTCCAATACAGCCATCAATGCAGCAGTGCGTGATCTGGGATGCAAACACATCATTACATCATCTATTGAACACCACGCTACTTTACATACAGTAGAAAATCTTTATCACAGGGGTGAGGCAGCACTCAGTTTTGTAAAATTGCTGCCCAATGGTCATGTAGACCTGGAAGATCTTGAACACCTGCTTGCTGAAAGCGGTGAGAAGGTGCTGGTGACTCTGATGCATGCCAACAATGAGATCGGTAACATGCTCGATATCCATGCAGTAGGCAAACTCTGCAAATTGTATGGTGCCATTTTCCATTCTGATACAGTACAGACTGTAGGTCATTTCCCGTTTGACCTGCGCAATACACCTGTTCATTTCATTACCGGTGCAGGACATAAATTTCATGGTCCAAAAGGCGTAGGTATTTTGTACATCAATGAAAATGTAAAGATCAAACCACATATTCACGGAGGTTCGCAGGAGCGCAATATGCGTGCAGGTACAGAAAACCTGTACGGCATTGTTGGTTTTGCCAAAGCTCTTGAAATGGCAACTGCCAATTACGAGCAGGACAGCGCTTACATTAAAGGTTTGAAAACATATATGATGGAACAGTTGATGCAGCATGTAAAAGGTGTTGCTTTTAACGGTGATCAAACCGGAAGCTGTCTGTACACTGTATTAAGTGTTTCATTTCCTAAGACAGAGAAATCTGAAATGATCCTTTTCAACCTTGATATTGCCGGCATCTGCGCCAGTGGCGGCAGTGCCTGTACCAGCGGTGCAGACCAGGGCTCGCACGTGATCAGGGCTATCAACAATAATCCCAACCAGGTGACTGTACGTTTTTCTTTCAGTAAACACAACACAAAAGAAGAAGTGGATGTGGTAGTGGATAAACTGAAGGAGCTGATCTGGTAAGTGCAGGTTGGTGTTACGGGCTTCGGGTTGGTGGGCGTGAATCGGCAGTTACCAATCGTGAGAAGATCACCGCTATTTTTGCTTACGACCGCCGTTCGTGGCTTATTTCACGCAAAGACAGCGAAGTATCGCAAAACCGCAATGACTTTCGGATTTTTTGAACCACGAAGGAACAGGTGTTTGCTATCTGGTTATGAGAATTAGTGCAGTTTCACGAAGACAGTAAAGGGTATTGGTAAAGCTGCAATGGAAACAAAGTCATACTTCGTATTTCGACCTTGAGTCTTGTCTTTTGTACCTTGAAACCTGCTCCTTTCAAACTTCAGGCTTCAAGCTTCGGTCTTCCTGCTTGCTGATTCCATCAGGCAATTTTCTGTAACTTTCTTTTTCCAAAATAATAACTCATGCGCATATCACCCGCTATACCGGTTATGCTGGCTATAATTGTGTTCAGTGCCTGCAAACTGATGCCTAAAGAGGAATCTAAAAAAGAAGCGAAGGCCGTCACTTCGCCAGACTGGATCAAACAATCCAATATTTATGAAGTGAATGTGCGGCAGTATACGCCGGAGGGTACTTTTAAGGCATTTGAAACTGCTTTACCACGGTTGAAAGCAATGGGAGTGGATATACTGTGGTTCATGCCCATAACACCCATCAGTCAGAAAGACCGCAAAGAAAAGCTGGGTAGTTATTACGCCGTGGCCGATTACAAGGCGATTAACCCGGAGTTTGGTTCCATGAACGATTTTCAGCAACTGGTTAAAAATGCCCATGCACAGGGCTTTAAAGTAATTATAGACTGGGTAGCCAATCACACCGGCGCAGATCACCCCTGGCTAACCTCGCATCCTGATTTTTACAATCGCGATAGTACCGGCAAAGCTATCTATGCATTTGACTGGACAGATACCCGCGACCTGAATTATGATAACCGGGAAATGCGTGACAGTATGATCGCTGCTATGAAGTTCTGGCTGAACACTACAGATATTGATGGTTTCCGTTGCGATGTGGCTGAAGAAGTACCGGTTGATTTCTGGAAAGAATGTATTGCCCAGCTCAAAAAAGTACGCAATGTGTTTATGCTGGCTGAAGGTGATAAAGGTGCTTTACACAAAGCAGGTTTTGATGCCAGCTACCCCTGGGATATGTTTCAGACCATGAAAAAAGTAGCTGCCGGACAAACCAATGTACTGGCATTGGATTCTGTACTGGTGCGTCAGGACAGTACGTTCCCGGCAGGAGCGGTGCGCATGTATTTTACCAGCAATCATGATGAAAACAGCTGGAATAAAAGCGATTTTGGCACGTTCCCCGGCCCTAAACATGCGGCTTTTGCTGTATTTACACAAACCATGCGGGCCAGTCTGCCTTTGATCTACAGCGGACAGGAAGAGCCCGTATTGCGTACTATTCCGTTCTTTGTAAAAGATACCATGGAGTTTAAAAATTATGCGAGAGCTCCATTCTATACCACTTTATTGAACCTGCGTAAACAACATAAAGCCCTGGCTACAGATGCTGACTTTAGAAGAGTAAATGTGGGGAATGACAAGGCATTGTATGCATACGTGCGGCAAAAAGACACCAGCAAGGTGCTGGTAATACTCAATCTTTCTGATAAAGAGCAAATTATCACCATTGCAGATGAGTCCCTTACAGGCAATCCCTACAATGTGTTTATGCATACCAACGAGCCGCTGAAGCTGCAGCAGACCTTTAATATTGAGCCATGGGGTTATATTATTTATGATTATACAATCCGATAAGTGATTGAAAAAGACATACATCTATCGCCTTTAACGTTTTTTTCTGTTAAGCGGCAGAAACTGGCACATATTTTCTATAGAGATAATCAGAGCCTTGTAACTATAAATGACCTGGCTCTGATTAGTATATATTTTGTGGTTAAGTTTGAAAGAAGCCGGGCTTTGCCCGACTATAGACTGCCAGAGCACAACCTGGCAGTTTTTTTATTGCCGTATATCGCAGTGCCCAATATTGCCCCGTTTATTTTGATCATGATCTTTCTATTCGTACTTTAAGCTATCACTTTTACAACTGCTATATATGAACCAACTGACTGCTTCCAGACGTATTGAGTCTGTAGATATACTGCGCGGTATTGTTATGATCATTATGGCGCTTGATCATGTACGCGACTTTCTGCATGCGGATGCGTTTCAGCACGATCCGCTGAATCCCGATACTACAACGCCCATTCTGTTCTTTACACGTTTTATTACACATTACTGTGCACCCGTATTTGTTTTTTTATCGGGTACTTCAGCTTACCTGTCGGGGCTGAAAAAAACAACCCGGCAACAATCGCGCTTTCTTCTTACACGTGGTCTGTGGCTCATTTTTTCAGAGATTGCCATCATAACACTGGCGTTTTCATTAAATCCCTTCTACAATTTCCTGTTCCTGCAGGTAATATGGGCCATTGGGATCAGTATGGTGATCCTGAGTGCAATGATCTGGCTGCCGTATGAAGTGGTATTGATCACCGGGCTTTGTATTGTATTCGGGCATAACCTGCTGGATTATCCGGAAGCTTTACGTGGTAATAAGGTGAATGTTATCTGGGATTTTGCACACAATGCTCAGTTCTCTGTATATCCATTGGGAAACAAGCATTTTATAGGTGTTATCTATGCTTTTTTACCGTGGACAGGTATTATGCTGACTGGTTATGGAGCCGGCAAATTGTTTGAGCAGGGGTTTGATGCAAACAGGCGCAGAAAGATATTGTCTCTGACTGGTATCGGGCTTATTGCGCTGTTTGTGTTACTGCGTTATATCAATGTATATGGTGATCGTGTGCCATGGACAAAACATGCTACAGGACTACAAACCTTCCTGGCATTTATGAATGTTAACAAATATCCGCCCTCACTGACCTATATATGCATTACACTGGGACCTGCATTTTTGCTATTGTCGTACCTGGAACGTATTGGTAATGCCTTTACGCGTTTTGTAAGTATATATGGAAGAGTGCCGTTCTTTTATTACGTGTTGCATTTTTATCTTATCCGCGTTATATCAGTAATTGCGTTTTTTGCAAGCGGTTATGGAGTCAAAGATATTATTACGCCCGATTTTCCCTTCCTGTTCAGGCCGCTGCAATTCGGATTTTCGCTATGGGTGGTTTACCTGGTATGGATAGCTGTGGTATTGCTGTTGTATCCGCTTTGTAAACGTTATGATAACTATAAACGCACACATAAAAAATGGTGGCTTAGTTACCTGTAGCGATTGAGTTGTACTACAAGGATATTATACTGCATTGTAACGATAATAAAGGAGAACCTGATTAACGTTTTACCTGTACAGGTTGCTGCTGCATGCCTTCAGAGATAGTGGGAAGTTGTCCTTCTTCCATTTGCCGCATTTCTTCACTTGTTTGCCGGCTGCCGTCGTGGCTATACCCGGGAGGGCCGAATATATAATTCCATTTTTCTTTCCAGGTAATATCAGTACGTGTTACATCTTTCCATATCTGGATCCATTCGTGAAACACGATGGTAACAGGTGTTTCTTTTTCCAATGGTTTGGTAAGGCCATACCTGATAGGCTGGTATTTTTCTTCGGGTAACTCTGCCTGGAAAGTACCGAACATTTTGTCCCAGATGATCAGGAACATTCCCATGTTCTTATCAAGATATTTGGCATTGGAAGCATGGTGTACACGGTGGTGTGAAGGCGTAACGAGAATATACTCCAGCCATCCCATTTTTTTGATCAGTTCGGTATGTACAAAAATGCCCCAGATCTGTGTGGCAGAATAAATGAAAATAATGTCAAGCGGTTTAAAACCCATCAATGCCAGCGGAATGAAGTAGATAAAACGATACAATGGCTGGAACACAGATGAACGGAAACCTACCGTGAAGTTCATGGTCTCAGAAGAATGGTGTGTTACATGCACTGCCCAGAACAGGCGTATTTCATGGTCGAACCGGTGCAACCAGTAATACATAAAATCTTCCAGTATCAGCAACATTACCCAATACACTACTACGTGGCTGAACGAAAATATATTGTGACGGTAGAAATAATCAAGCGTAACAAAGTACACGGCGCGTAACAGTAAGTCCAGCGCACCATTCAGCAACATCAGGTAAATATTGGCAGCAGTATCTTTCCAGGTATACAGGCGGCGATGCTGGTAATTGCTCAGCAATATTTCCACACCGATGATGACCATGTAGATGGGCGTACTGATGAGGATGAGAAGTTGTTCGCGAATGGATTCCATACGATTGATTCACCGCAAATGTAGGCTTTCGCCTGCACATAGGCAATGCTGTGGGGCTTGTTTTGACCGTACTTAACACGGTTTTGACAAGTTGTTATGGAACTAACCTGTCGTGATATAGCAGCCTTTGTGGTAACATTATAACAAATGTAAATACAGAATCAGCTAACTTGCAGCAGTAAATTGTTTCATGTCGTCTTCAGCATCAAATACACAAGGGGGGCCGGATGCCAACTGGCAGAAAAAATCGGCAGAACATCAGAAGGAGTATAAGTATTTACTTAAACACGCTGATAAAAATAAAGTACTAAAACAACTGCCCGACCTGCATGAAGAAGCATTCAGCAAGGTTGACTGTTTGCAATGTGCTGCCTGCTGTAAAAACTATTCTCCCCGGTTTAAAACGCCCGATATCAAGCGCATCAGTAAATTCCTTAAAATGAAGGAGAGCGCCTTTATTGAGATGTATTTGCGACTGGATGAAGATGGTGATTATGTGGTGAAATCATCCCCCTGTCCGTTCCTGGGATCTGATAATTATTGCAGTATCTACGACCAGCGTCCCTCTGACTGTGAGCGTTTTCCTTATACCGATGAAGATGTGATCCTGAAACGTCCACATCTTACACTGAAAAACTCCACGTTTTGTCCTATTACGTATTATGTGTTGGAGGGGCTCAGGAAGAAGTTGTAAGTTTTGGGTTTTAAGTTAGTCGTTAAAGCTAATTGCTTTCTATAGTTAGTAACGCAACGTAAAAACTCAGGGACAAGCCTACAACTTACCACCTATAGCCTAAATGCCTAATATTCAAACTTCCTCAACCCGGGTGCTTTAAACCATGCTATGATCACTACGGCCAGGGTCATACAGCCACCGAAAATGATGGTGGGTACTGTGCCGATCATGCGTGAAGCAAATCCGCTTTCAAATTGTCCTAATTCGTTGCTGGAATTGATGAACATGGAGTTAACAGATGATACGCGTCCGCGCATTTCATCGGGTGTGGTCAGTTGCAGAATAGTGCCACGTATCACTACGCTGATGCCATCTAATACACCGCTGCAGAGTAATGCGATAAAAGAAATCCAGTAAATGCTGGACAGTCCGAAACCGATAATGCAGATACCAAATCCCGCCACTACAAAGAACAGTAAACGGCCCTGGTGTTTTTTTAACGGGAATACAATGATGAAGATTACGCTGATAACAGCTCCGATGTCGGTAGCGGCATTCAGCCATCCGAAACCAATAGGACCGGCTTCGAGGATGCGGTGCGCTACTTCTGGTATCAATGCTGCAGCGCCGCCAAACAGTACGGCAAACAGGTCGAGTGAAATAGCACCCAGTAAGATTTTATTGCGGAAAACATATTGAATGCCTTCCTGCACGCTGCTCCATGCTTTGCCACGACTGTTGCTTCCGGCAACAGGCAGTTTGTGTACACGGCTTACCATAAACACAGCAATGGTGGTGTACAGACAGATAACAAAAAATGTATAGTGTACGCCAATACCTGCAATGAGGAAACCGGCAGAAGCGTGTCCAAGGATGGAAGCCGTCAGAAAGGTGGATGAACTTAGATTGACAGCAAGCGATAATTGTTCGCGCGGTACCAGCTGTGCTATGATGGCATTAGCGCCCGGACCTACAAACGCCCTGATCACTCCTGAACAGAATATGATAGCATAATAACACCAGGCCAGGTGATTTTTATTCTGCCATTGGTTTTCAAACCAGCCTGACGTAACCAGTATCAGCAGGGCCGTACAAACGGTATAGGCAATCAGTCCTTTAAGTAACAGGGTTCTTTTGTCGGACAGGTCAATTACGTGGCCTGCATATAACGCCAGTGAAAATACCGGTATAAACTCTGATAAACCTACCAGCCCGATGGAGAAGGAGCTTTGGGTAAGCTGGAACAGCTTATAACCAACCACTGTTGTCACCATGCGCAGGGCCATAATGAGAAAAAAACGGGCTGTAATAAAATACCGATAGGGCGGTATGGATAATGGAGCAAGGTTTGGGAGCAATTTCATGACGGCAGCAAAGTTAATATATCAGCCGTGGAAATCGGTCCCGGTTTTTTGAGTTTTGTGTCTGGATGGCGTCAGGGCAGGGTAAAATAATGCTGTCCTTCGTCGTATTCCTTATCCAGCGCATCTATAATCACCTGTACGTGTTTTTCATTACCCAGAAAATCGGCATTACTGGCGTCAATGAACAGCGTTTTCATATTGTGCTGTTTGATGTAGTTGGTATAGGTTTCCTGGATACTGAAAAGGTATTCGTCGGGAATAGCCTGTTCGTAAGGACGGTTACGCTTGCGGATGTTTTGCTGTAAACGTGTTACCGGGGCATGCAGGTAGATAAGGATCTCGGGTTTTATCAGTTGCTGGTGAATAATATCAAACAGCTTCTGGTACAGCCTGAATTCTTCATCAGGCAGGGTAACCCTGGCAAACAGCAGGCATTTGGTGAACAGGTAATCTGTAATAGTGGTGCTCTGAAAAAGGTCTTTGGTATGTACCAACTCTTTCAGTTGTTTATACCGTTCAGCCATAAAAAACAATTCCAGCGGAAAGGCGTATTGTTTGGGATTTTCGTAAAACTTAGACAAAAAGGGGTTGTCGGCAAACTCTTCCAGTATTAAACGGCTGTTGTAATGTTTGGCAAGCAAATGTGCAAGGGTAGTTTTTCCCGCACCGATATTTCCTTCGATGGTAATAAAATGATACTTCATGATTCCGGCGTCAAAATAAAAGAAAGCACTGCAATGTACAGGGCGGGGTGAATGGATTGTGGATAAAATGACGGAAGACTGGATGTCTGAAGGTTTAAGGGACAAGGTTCAAGTAGTAAGTGGTGAGATGTTGAAAAGTTGGCAAAGGCTTACTGCTAACAGCTAAAATCTATTTCCTAACACCTCCCTTTGTGTCTCCGTGTGGTTCAAAAAATCCGAAAGTCATTGCGGCTTTGCGAATATTTTGCTGCCTTTGCATGAAACCATGTAACCGCCGGCTTTCAATCTCAAACATCAAATATCAAACCTCACAACTTCCAGTTTATCCGGGCATTCCTGTAACAACTGGCTAATGGTTTTGTGCAGAACAGGATGTACCAGGTCCGGGGCTATTTCCATCAGGGGAACCAATACAAAACGTCGTTCGGCGAGCCGGGGATGGGGTACCGTTAGAAATGGATGGTCAATTACTTCTTCGTTAAAAAAAAGCATGTCAATATCAATGATCCGGGGACCATATTTTTCCATCCTGGCACGTCCCAGGGCCAGTTCGGTTTCCAGCATTTTTTCCAGTAATCCGGTGGCAGACAGCGTGGTGTGCAGCAGCAACACTTGGTTCAGAAATGCGGGTTGATCAGTTTTGCCCCAGGCCGCCGTTTCGTACAAGCCGGATTTTTGTATTACAGTGCCATATTGTTCCAGTAAAGAGGCCGCCTGTTGCAGGTACTGACGCCTGTTGCCGATATTACCGCCTGTCAGCAAATACACTTTATTCATATATTGCATGCTGTGAAAGGGTCAAATATCTTTGAATTTTATATAAAAAAAACAGGCAATGAAGAGCTTTCTGAAAATATTTCTGGCATCGCTGCTGGCATTGGTTGTATTTTCCCTTGTAGCTTTCTTTATTTTTCTGGGTCTGATATCAGGACTTACCACCCCGGAAAAAGTGGTGACCGGCCAACGTGCTGTATTAGTGCTGGATCTGTCGAAAGCATATCCTGAAGTTGCTGTACAAAATCCACTGAAGGGATTGGGCGGCAAAGAACGTTATGATGTTCCTGCCCTGTATGATGTAGTACGTTTGCTGAAATATGCCAAAGCTGACAGTTCGGTAAAGGGGCTGTATATTAAATGTGGTGGCAATGCCAATAGCTTTGGCAGCAGTGAAGAGATCCGGAATGCCATCCTTGATTTTAAAAGCAGTAAAAAGTTTGTATACGCATTTGGTGATGTAATTACACAGAGTGGTTACGCCGTTGCCAATGCTGCTGATAAAATTTATTGTAATCCGCAAGGTGGGGTAGACTGGAGAGGTTATGCCATGCAACTGGCTTTTCTGAAAGGCTTATTACAGAAACTGGAAATAGAACCCCAGATATTTTATGCCGGTAAGTTTAAAAGTGCTACAGAACCACTGCGTGAAACACAGATGACCGAAGCCAACAAACTTCAATCTATAGTACTGCTGAATGATCTGTATGGTCACTTTTTAACGCAGACAGCTACCGCCCGCAAGATAGATACGGCCACATTGCACAAATATGCCATTGAAAGCAGTATTCAATTTGCTTCCGATGCGCTGAAATATGGCCTGGTTGATGGGTTGAAATATGATGATGAAGTGAAAGAAGAGATCAGGGCTTTGGTGAAAGCAGAGCAATTGGATAAGATCAATTTTATAGATATTGATAAATATGCACAAGTTGTAGATATTAAACCTATTACTGTTGGTGGCGACAGGATTGCAGTGTTGTATGCTACCGGTGATATTATAGATGGAAAAGGTGAGCGTGATAAGATCGGCAGTGAAACATATCGCAATTACATCCGTAAAGTACGTTTGGATAAAAATATCAAAGCTATTGTACTGCATATTAACTCCGGTGGCGGCAGCGCATTGGCCAGTGAAAATATCTGGCGTGAACTGACCCTGGCACGTAAAGACAAACCGGTGGTGATCAGTTTTGGAGATGTGGCGGCTTCCGGTGCTTATTACCTGAGTTGTAATGCAGACAGTATTTTTGCACAACCTAATACTATCACCGGTTCAATAGGAGTATTCAGCATTCTGCCCAATATGCAGAAGTTCTTTAACAATAAACTGGGTGTTACCTTTGATGGTGTAAAAACTGCTACTGATGCTGATGAACTGTCTATTGCCAAACCATTGACAGAAAGCCAGAAAAGGTTCATGCAGAATTCTGTTGACAGCATTTATCATACATTCAAAAGCCGTGTGGCCGATGGTCGCAAAAAGAGCATTGAATACATTGATAGTATTGGGCAGGGACGAGTGTGGAGCGGAAGCCGCGGTGTTGAACTGGGCCTGGTAGATCGTATTGGCGGATTAAGTGACGCCATTGCCTGTGCTGCGCGTATGGCTAAAATAACCGATTACCGTCTGCGTGAATATCCTGCCGCTCAGTCTTTGTTCGATATGTTGCTGGGTAACTATGAGCAGGAAGCCGCAGCCAAAGCCATTGAAAAAGAATTCGGAACAGAAGGCATCAGGATGTACAGATCGCTGAAAAGTGTAAAACAAATGGTAGGTTCCGTACAGACAAGATTACCATTTGAATATACGATAGAGTAAGTGCAATTTTACGAACAGATTCTGATCACATCGTTTGACTGACAACAAGCAATTTTAACAACAACATATACGCATGTCTTCATCTTACAGCCAGATAAAAGCAATGCTGGCCATCACCCGGGCAAGTTTAAAGGTTATTTTCAGAAGCCCGCAGGCTGTTTTTTTCAGTTTGTTTTTCCCGGTGGTTCTGATTGCCATATTCGGAGCATTGGGTGGCAACAGGGGCGTTTCGGTAGATGTGGCATTTGATAAGAACAGTGATACCACCAATGCGTTGTACCAGGTGATCAATGCTTCTAAAGTGTTGAATGTTGAAAAGGCAGATGCTGCAGAATTGCAGGACAGGCTTAAAAAAGGGCGTATCACCGCACTGATAGATATCCGCAAACAGGATACAGCCGGTAACCGTTCTCCTTATGATCTTCACCTGAAAGCCACAGAGGCTTCTATGAAAGATATGCAGGTATTGCAATCGGTGTTGAAAGAAATGGTAAGCGCTATTAATGAGAAAGCCAGTCACAACCAGTTCCATTATGCGGCTATTTCAACAGAGGTAGTACCTGGGCGTCCTTATAAAATGATTGATTTTTATCTGCCGGGCATGCTGGGTTTTTCACTAATCGGTGCGGCTGTATTTGGTGTGGCATTTGTGTTTTTTACTTTCCGCGAAACACTGGTGTTGAAACGCCTGTTCTCCACGCCTGTTAAAAAAACATACATTGTTCTGGGAGAAAGTATTGCCCGTATCATTTTCCAGTTAACCACTGCGGTAGTACTGATTCTGTTCGGCAAGTACTTTTACAATTTTACACTGGCCAATGGCTGGATTACTTTCTTTGAAATGATGGTATTGTGTTTACTGGGACTTATCGTGTTCATGGGATTTGGTTTTGCCATCAGTGGTTTTGCCAAAAATCAGAACGTGATACCTGTATATGCCAATCTGTTCATGTTCCCGCAATACTTCTTATCCGGCACCTTTTTCCCAAAAGGTGCACTGCCTGCTTCATTGCAGAGTTTTATTAAATTTCTGCCGCTGACTGCTTTGAATGACGCCATGCGCAAAATTTCATTTGAAGGATTGCATTTGTGGAATGTAGGAGCGGAGATCGCTATCCTGCTGGGATGGGCAGTTATTGCCTATACACTGGCAGTGAAGGTGTTTAAATGGGAGTGACCTCAGACAGGTTTTGCAAAACCCTGTAAAAGCTTAAATAAATCAACAACGAACATTTTAAAGTCAGCAACCGGTAGCCGGTTCTGAATACCTGAAATAAGAAAATCCGGAATTATTCTATGCGTCTAGTAAAGTTGGGAGTGATCAGCCTGGTGGCTTTTGCATTGTTAGTGTTTGGTCTTTCGGTACTGATTCCTTCGCATGTAAGGATATCACGTGCCATTAACGTTGCTGCCTCTAAAGCACAGGTGCAACAGCAGATTGTACACATGGGGCAATGGCAAAAATGGAATGTAATGGTGAACAATGAAGTGCTGACCAATAAGCATTTTGGCGACAGTGCTTTTACGGCAGACCAGTTGCAGGTGAACCTGACAGGCGTATGGCCCGATTCCGTACACCTTCGCTGGAACCAGGGTAAGAACATCATCGCCGGCGGATTCAACCTGTACGAGTCGGGTGATACTACAGCCGTACAATGGTATTTTGATTTTTACCTGGAGTGGTATCCCTGGAAAAAGCTGGGTAGCCTGGTTTTTGATAAGCAATTGGGACCGTCTATGGAACAATCGCTCTCTAACCTGCAAAATATAATGGGGAAGAAACCGTAAAGTTCTTACCTTTTCGCAATCATTAAACAGTAATCATTATGAAAAAATTTCTTTTCTTATCGGTAATAGCAGTGCTGGCTTTTGCTACTGATAGTGTGGCGCAAAAACAACGGAAAAGCCCCCATGATACAGTATCAGTAAAAAATATTCATGTAACCTACGGACGTCCGTATAAAAAAGGCCGTGAAATATTCGGTGCACTGGAAAAATTCGGTACGGTATGGCGCGTAGGTGCCGATGAAGCTACCGAGATCACTTTTGATAAAGATGCTACTTTCGGAGGCAAACCCGTTAAAGCCGGTACTTATACTTTGTTTGCCAAGCTGGGCGAAAAAGAGTGGACCATTATCCTGAACAGCGAACTGAAGCAATGGGGATCTTTCGGATATGAAAAGATCAAGGACAAAGACGTACTGCAGGTAGCTGTGCCGGTAAAAAAACTGGACAAGGTGGTAGAAGAACTAACCATTAGTTTTACCAAAAAGAATGCGCTGGTAATTGAGTGGGATCAGACACAGGTAGAAGTTCCTATCAAGATCTGATGATCTGCATACAAAAAGTATTGAAAGGCGGTCTGAAAGGACCGCTTTTTTATTGTCTGATCATAGAGTCGAGTTGGAGAATAGCACTGTCAAGCCGGTCGTTGATGGCCTGTCCACGACTGCTATCCGGCAGGTATTGTTGCTGGTACTGGCGCATAAAAGCGGCAGTACGGGTAAGTTTGAGTATGGTGTGCAGGTCTCTGATGAGTGCCTGTTTGCGGGCAATGTCTTCATTGATCTTTTTCCAGCCGGCTGTCTGCTCTTTGTATGCTGCAAGACTGCTGTCCATTACCTTGCGGATAGATGTTCTGAGTGCAGGATCCTGTATGGCCTGTAGTTTATTGATCACCGCGTTGTAGTACAGCCCATTTTCATTTTCAAAGCTTTCAAATGCTTTCAATGAATCAGTAGCGCCTTTACGCAGATTTTTTAAAAGGGCTTCCAGCGCTTTCAGATCAACTGCGGTATCAGCCATTTCTGCATATAGTCTTTCTACCAGGTCATACTGCTCCCTTTTTAGCAGGCTTACATCCACACTTCTGCCCTGTAATATTGCGGGTTGTCTTTTTTTAGGTTGAAATTCACAGGCTGCAAATCCAACCAATAGTAATATAAAAATGATGTACGGCGATCTCATAGTCAAACTTACAAAATTGATAACGGATCCGGCGATATGTTGTTCTTAACAGAATATTACAGTTTTGCTGTTTCCTGTATAATTTCTTCTACAACTGTATATAACTGTTGCAACTGTTCTGTGGTAATACAATAAGGTGGCATCAGGTATACCGTGTTGCCCAGCGGACGCAGGTAAATGCCCTTCTGTAAGGCTTTTGCCGTAATGCTGCCGCTGATATTGTTCAGGTATTCATCCTTTCCCTGTGCTATTTCAAATGCAAGGATGGTGCCCAGTTGCCGGATATTTTTAATAGCGGGCAGATAATTGTACAGTGATTTTGTAAACAGCCTGTGTTGTTGTGTTATATTTTCAATATGTTGCAAACAATCCTGTTGTAACAGCAGGTCAAGACTGGCATTGGCTACAGTACATGCCAATGGGTTGGCAGTAAATGAGTGGCCATGGAAAAAAGTCTTGAGTTTATCATCTGTAACAAACGCATCATAAATGTGCTGCGCGCAGGCTGTTACACCCAATGGCATAGTGCCGCCAGTGAGGCCTTTGCTGAGACAGATGATGTCTGGTTTTTCTGTACAGTAGGCCGAAGCAAATAACTGTCCTGTTCTTCCGAAACCCGTCATTACTTCATCGGCAATGCATATAATATTATGTGCATGACATTGTTGTAACAAGGCATTTAAGCCATCTGCAGAATACATCTGCATACAGCCCGCACCTTGTACCAGCGGTTCGTAAATAAAGCAGGCGATCTCATTCCAGGGAATATTGGCCAATGAATCGGGCAGGGTAGCAGACATTGGCGGGTCTACTGCAATAACCTCAAACAACTTATCATGGAAAGCCAGTGTGAACACGCTGCGGTCACTGACACTCATGGCGCCAAAGGTATCACCATGATAAGAGTTTTTGAATGCGAGGATCTTGTTGCGTTTTTGTTCACCTTTATTCCACCAGTACTGGATAGACATTTTGAGGGCCACCTCAGTGGAAGTAGATCCGTTGTCTGAATAAAAAACGCGTGCAAAAGGACCCGGGAGAATGGATAAGAGTCTTTCTGCCAGCAAAACAGCGGGTTCGTGGGTAAAACCGGCAAAAATAACCTGTTCCAGCGTCAGGGCCTGTTCATATAGCTTTTGGGCAATATACGGATGGGAGTGGCCATGCAGGTTCACCCACCAGCTACTGATCACGTCCATATATTGTTTTCCGTCGCTGTCAGCCAGGTAAATACCTTTCCCTTTCACCACGGGTATGGGATCGGCCATGTATTTTTGTGGCGTAAAAGGATGCCAGATGACCTGTTTGTCTCTGGTTGTCAATGATTTTGCCATAGTAAGCGTAAAGGTAAGTGTTCGGCAGCGCCCGGTAAAAACAGTGATTGCGTGCAACGGAACAGTATTGTGAAGTGTCAAGCAAAGGAGAATAATGAATTACAACGGACTGGTAAAAGATTGTTTACGGGGGAGACCCGAAGCCCAGCGTCAACTCTACGAACATTTCGCAGAGAGCATGCTGGCGGTATGCTATCGTTATACCAAGTCCACTACTGATGCTGAAGATGTATTGCAGGATGGCTTTGTGAAAGTATTTATGAACCTGCACCAGTTCAAATCGGAAGGTGAGCTGGGCGGATGGATACGCAGGATCATGGTGAACACCGCACTGAATTACCTGAAAAGGAATAACCGCTACCAGGCAGACCTGTCATTCCTGGATAATAACAACCTCCACCCGGTGTCATCTGATAACCCTGAAGTGGCATTACATGCAAAAGACCTTGCAGAACTGATCAGGCAATTACCTACTGGTTATCAGACTATTTTCAACCTGCATGCAGTGGAAGGATTTTCTCATGTGGAAATCGGAAAAATGCTTGGCATCAATGAAGGTACGTCGCGCTCGCAATATGCACGCGCAAGGGCGTTATTGATTAGTTGGCTAAAAAAGCAAACAGTGGAAACAAAAAAGGAAACTTATGTCCGACCATGATTTTGAAAAACAAGTGAAACAGAAGATGGACGAATGGAAACTTCGTCCATCTGATGGTGTCTGGACGGAAGTCGCAAGACGTGTTCGGCAGCGCAGGCGCCGTCGTGTAGGAGCATTATGGCTGTCTGGCCTGGCGCTGTTTATGGCTGTTACGGGCGGCTATTATACATGGGTACAAAATAATACATCCACCCCTCCTGTAGCTGTACATAACGATGTTGTGCCTGCTGGTGCAGGTACTGCAAAGGAGCAACATGCCGTAACTCCCGGCAACACATCAGCGCCAAATACTGCAACTGCCAGCCATGCTGAAACCGTTTCATCATCAAACACTACTATCCATAACAATAACTCTACTTCTGATAATACTGCTGCTACTGTAAAGAATAAGAACACTTCTTTGCCCAAAGCAGATGCTTCAGTAACTACTGAAGGCGAAAAGAATACGACCGCTGCTGCTTCATCAGTATCGGTGCATATAGAAAATGTTACAGCCGATAAACATGTAACAAAGAACAGGAATATTATAAGGAACTCAGCAGGTAACTCCGGTACGCTGACCAGAAATGTTACTGTTATTAAAAGAAAAAGCAACAGCCACATTTCATCGCAACCAGTTGTACTGCCAGCTATAACAGAACTAGAAGCACAGCAAACAACAGACCAAACCATTACCAGCACTACGGGTATACACGAAGCGCAGAATATATCTGAACCTGTACGTTATGCTGTTCCGCGCACTGACTGGCAGATATTTGCTCCGGGTACAATTGCCCCGGATTCTATTGATGCAGGCAACTATGCCGAAGCAACTCCTTTAAGAAGGGATGCCAGTTCATCGTTCTCTCGCTGGAAATGGGGTGTTAAAGTAGATGCCGGGTATTCAGGTGTGGTAGAAATAAAACCGCTGAGCAGCAGTGATAAGAATTCGCAGGATATGCTACAGGCTTCTCCTTCAGTGAATAACGGTTTTTCACTTTCTGTATCAAGGCTTACCTCTGAACCCTCTGCTGTAAGTAAAGGAATGTATTTTTCTGCAGGTTTCTTTGTTGAACATTGGTTTACTCCACGTATTGCCGTCTCATCCGGGTTGCAATATGATTATTTCAGTACACGTATTGCTGTAGGACAATATGTAGACCGATCTACACTGGTTACCAATGGTTCGTTTTTCAACCAAAGCATTGTGCGTGGCTATTATGTAAATTCATTTACACAGATCTATACAAACAAATACAGCTTTATAGGTTTGCCCATATCACTGCAATGGAAAGTGAATAAAGGCAATCGTCTGCCACTGATATTGAATGCCGGCGCTGTAATAAACCGCCTGGTAAATACCAGTACGCTGCGTTTTGATGATAACTCCAAAGTGTATTATGGTGATGACCAGATTGTACGTAAAACACAGGTAGGACTGCATGCCGGGTTTGATGTGGGTGTATTGCAACGTTCACGTTTCCCGCTGCGGGTAGGACCAACTGTTCGTTACAATGTTTCAGGACTTTCCAATGGAACAATGGATGCCATCAACAATCATCACCTGTGGTCGTATGGTCTTAGCGTGAAGATGTTGCTGAAGAAATAGCGGCTGAATACTTAACGCCTAACGCTGAATGTGTACGCGGAGTACAAAATATGTCCGGGAGTAATAGTGGCTTTGTAACTTTTCAACAATGTTTCACGATTTACTGTATCGGATATTGACCATTCACCGCCCAACGTCGTTAAAATTAAGCTCCGGAGTAGATCCCCATTAAAGCAAATTGGACGCGTCATTCAGCTCCGTCAGGAGCTTTCTGAAAGCCAGCAGGCTTCTGGCAGAGCCGGAAAACACGAATAGGTATACATCTATTAACAGCGGCTATGATGTGGTCTGTCTTAATGTAGCGACGCTGACTTGTCATTTACAGCATTACGTATTGTATAATCTTAATATCCACGACAATTCATACGCCAGTAAGATAATGATAAGAGCTGCATGAAATTTAGGATTGCTGATCTTAATAGCCAGCAGGCATAGCAGTACATGTGTAATATTCCTTACCGGGTATTCCCAATGCAGGTGCGCCAGGTAATCTTTTCCTTTCAGCAAAGTATCTACAAAATCTGCTGCAAAAGTAACAGCCAGCATTCCGAAAAACCATTTCCTGCGAGAATAGAAATATGTTTTGTAATCAGGATAATCTTTTATTTCGTCAGGAAACAGCAGGACACACAATACATAATACATGGTGCTGTACAGTATCAGGAAAAAGTATTGGGAGAATACCCAGGTTTTGATATTGTTCAGATAGATCTCCCACCACCAGAAATGGATCAACAATAAGAAAAGATATAAACCCCATAGCAGGTGTATCCAGTAAGGTTTATACTTTCCAGGGTGTTCAATCAGCTTTACATTGCCTTTTAAAATATGGGTAATACTTAATCCCAGTATGATGCTCAGCACTGTTTTTATATGTCCGAATGTTTCCATAAACCTGGAAGTTGAATTTTTTACTCCGGCAGAACAGGCAGGGAATAGATATCCTGTACTTCACGGTATTTTTTGTTGTATTTCTTATTGCGTTTCAGTCCAATACTGCTCATAAAACCACTGAGTGTTGTTTTTACCCAGTAATTAAAAACAAACTTTTCCTTGTCGCGCTCAAAGAATACTACTGATTGCCTGGCATTCTTCCTGTTCAGTAATAGTTTATTAGCCAGGGTGTTTTCCAATGCCAGTAAAAAGCTTTTTTTAGCGGCATTTTTTTTGTCGAGTATTTTAACTGCCAGATTGTTGTAATAAAAGCCCATTGTGCCAATGGCTGCGTGTTTATTGCCTGTCCAGGTAGTGAATAAAGTATCAGATCGGCCGCTTAATACAGTAATGGCAGCCAGTGGCGTAGTGGCATCACTGAAACGCGGCAACTCCATGGGCGACGAATACACATAGGTTCTGAAACCTGACAGGGAATCATGATACGCCTCCTTGTAATGAAAAAAATTGATCCGGTTACTCAATACCATGGCCGCTGCTGTAACGGAGAGACTATCGCCGGTATGCGAAGTGTTACCTACATTGGTAATAAGAGCATTGAGCTGCTGTAACGGAATAATACCTTCCTGTTCTGTTTGCAGGGAGATCTCGTGTACCATTACCGCACATTGCTGCAGCAATACTGTATCAATATGAAAAGGAAATTGTACAGATTTGATCAGCTTGGTAGGCATGGGTTTTTCAATACCGTGTTTAAAAGGCATGCGTTTATCGCGAACGGTAGTAAGTGTAATATTGTTGCCGGTTACTTTTTTTACAATGAGCGATGAGTCGTTCGGTTGCAGATTGAATGTAATGCCTTGTATATGCAGTGCTTCCCCTTCTGCCGTTATATAATCTGTTTGCCAGCCCTTTTTACGAAAAGCGTCTTGCTGGTTTAGGTTGGGCATTACAGAAAACGGACCAACAGACAGTTGCTGGTGTTGTGGTGCCCATTGTAATGCAGTGAGCCTGGCAGTAATATCTTTCCCACGATAATATACATCACCTTGTTGTATGGCGGTCTGTTTATATAGAGATTGCCAGGATATTTTCTGTGAAGGATCAAACCGGAAATGTTCGTCATTAAAAGAACCTGATAACTTTTCTATAGTAATTGCAGTGCTATCTGTATGTGTTGTTTTTACCTGTGCATCTTTCCATTGCAAAGCAATTGCTGTAGAGAAAATGTTTTGTTGCAGGTAGTGCTGTATATTGCCATGGGTAAAATGAGCCTGCACACCTGGAATGTTCATTGTCAATGTATTGCCACCGTTAAAATTGATTGCTGATCCATTGATTATAATGCTGTTGTAACTGAATACTACAGGATCATTGTGACCGGTTTTTAGTTTGTCTGCTGCTATGTTTAATATTGCATGCAGTGTGTTGCTGTCGTTTCCGGAGATTGCTGTGTATCGGACAATGGCATTTACCATTGTCGCTTTATCAATGGCGATAACTGGTAGTTTTGAATTGGCATTTGCTGTATTGCCTGCGATGGTTGTTTTACGTATATCAATGGTTGGATTATCAGCTTGCAAAGAACGTATATGGAATGATGAAAGATCGGTTGAAGGAAGATCCGCATTGATCTTCAGCAGTGGAAGTTGTACATAAGTTGAGTTGCCAGTTTTATTGATCTGTAACAGCGCCTGTTTGAAAACATGCTCATAATGGTTGTTGATGATAGCCGATTGAACGGATACATTCATGTCCTGGTTTGAAAAACGTATGTTACAAAGTTCGCCTTCAATATTTTCCCAGTATAGAAATTGTTTTTTTGAACTGATATTGGACAAACAGATATTTTTTGCATCAAATACCAGTTGTTCATCGGTATGTTGCTGATGGAAATACAGCCTGTTTACATCAATACGACGTATAAAAATATCAGGAAGATTACCAGGTTGGGCTTTAGTTGCTGGTGCTGTGATATTGGCTGTCAGTTCTGCAGCACGTAGATTTTCAATACGGATCATTCCATAACGTTGCAACAGATCCCAGTCGAATATTTCCCAATACACTTTTTTCCCTTCAAATATATTCCGGTTAGCCAGTTGAAGCCGGAACTGTTCCACTCCATTGTGCCGGTTAGAACCGTCAAAATTGTAATTGTTTGCAGATAACTGCAAAGAAGGGGAGGATACGTTTACTGTGCCTATCTGTAGCTTGGGCAATGAGCGTTTGATGTCGATCAGGGAATCGCTTTCAAAAAAGCTGTTGAGCAGAACAGACGCATTGATGTTATTCATGTGTGCCTGCAGGGGGGCGGATCCACTATGTGCATATTGTACATTACCATTGATAATGTTGAAACTGTCAACATCGATCAGTTCCCGTAAACCATGCAGGGTGTTGTAAAAATTGCTGATGTCTTTGGACGATTTTGATGTTTTCCGGATGCCTTTGTCTTCTATAGCAATCTGTGGCCGATATAATGTGGCTGATGTGCCAGTCAGTTTTTTATGCAGCAGATCTTCCAGGCTTATGTCTTTCAGATGCAGGGAGGGGGTGCGGAAAGTAAGTTTATGGCTGTTGTGATTAGCTGTAGTAGGACTGAATAATGTATTGGAGAATATAACCTCATTATTATGAAAGGCAAATTCATCTATGGTCATCTGGAACATGCTGTCTCTGGTTATAAAACGAAGGTTACGCAGTTTCAGTTGTATACTGTCAGTAGTAATATGCGAACTGTCTGGCTGTATCTGTAAACCGTATATTTTCAGATCGGTCCGTTGTGTGAGATAGGTAGTCTGCGGGTTGTTCTTTTTCTGTAGCAGCAATGCACCTTCACTGATATTGATATAATGGAAGGTAAGTCTTTTGAACAGTTTCCGGAACGACTGGCTGATCTGTTTGGTGGTGTCGGCAGAGGTTGGTTGTTCAGTAGCCTGCAGTGTTATTATGGGCCTGTGTAACAATAGTGTGTCAATAACCAGTTTATCTTTCTCGTATAGATCGGAGAGTTGTGTAGAGTTGAATACCAGTTTATCGGCGCTGAAAAAAACAGCCCCGGCAGTAGTATCTGCAGTCCGGAATGTAAATGAATCCAGTTCAAAACGCTGGTTGCTGCCGGAAAAATGCAGGTTTTTAAAAGTTACTTCATGATCGCTGCCCGGCAATTGCCAGTGCTGGTTGTTCATGCGCAGATCGATTTCGTCTGCTGCCAATAGTTTTTTACCGGCATTGTGACCGGAAAAATTGCGGATAAAGAAATTAATATGATCACTGATAAATGGCAGGGCGCTGGCCTTGTGCGCGTACGCAAAAGAACCATTTTGCAGACTGAATGCACGAACCTGCAGGTGTAGCATCAGTTTATGCAGCATGTCAGAGACCTGTGATACCCGGAAACTGACCTGTTTTTGTGGGTGCAGATCGTGTTCATGTGCAGACAGCGATGGTAATACAATCGCCAGGCTATCTACCGAAACCCTGCGGTGAAAAATAAGATCAGACCATGATGCAATAGTAAGATATACGCGTGAGATGTTCACATTGTAATGAGGTGTGGTATTGATGGTATCTTTACAGGAGAGGACCGCATTAGTGAGTACAATATTCTTTTTCCACAGCGATACTTCAATATCTGAAGCATCGAACATATAATTATTGCCGGATTCTTTTTTTACCACGTATTGCATAACGTTTTTGAACCGGTAAACGATTACGTAATACAATATGCCGCCGATGATAAAACGTAGCAGTAAAAGAATGGCAATACGCTTAAGCCATTTCTTTTGTTTGGGCGACAATTTCATAAACTCAGTAAAGGATAGTGTAATGGTTGCAGGTCAACCTGAATTTACAGAAAAAATGTGAACTGCTACAGGTATTTTTGCAGGATCATGGTAAACAACGAGTATGTTGCTGCACAATGTTACTCACAGGACGCAATACTGTCAAACTGCAGAAATTTCAGATTGCGTTGGATGCCTTTGAACTTACTGCGTTTCAACGGTGAGTGTCTGAATATCTTTTTAAAACTATCTTCTGTCATATTCCCCCAATCGCGGGTGGTCAGGTTCAGAATTTCGGGAATAGGCGTAAATGCAGTTTCTGTGGTTTGTTTGGAAAAACGATTCCAGGGGCATACATCCTGACAAGTATCACAGCCAAACATCCAGTTGCTGAACTTTCCCTGCATTTCATCTGGTATCAGCATATCTTTCAACTCGATGGTGAAATAGGAGATACACTGGTTGCCATTGACCACTTTATTTTCCTGGATAGCACCGGTAGGGCAGGCATCTATACATTTACGACAGGAACCGCAGAAGTCTTTTGCAAAAGGATCATCGTATTCCAGTTCAAGATCTACGATCAGGGTGGCAATGAAAAAGAAAGAACCCTGTTGTTTGGTAATAAGATTACCGTTACGGCCTATCCAGCCCAAGCCACTGCGTTGCGCCCAGCTACGTTCCAGTACAGGTGCCGAATCGACAAACCCACGACCATGCACTTCCCCGATCTGTTCCTGTATAAATGCATAAAACGCATTCATCTTTTCCCGGATCACTTCATGGTAATCTTTGCCAAACGCATATTTGGATATACCAGGAGCGTTTGTATCCTGTTGCTGTTCCTGGAAATAATTCATCAATAGGGTGATGACTGATTTTGCACCTGGCACCAGTTTGGTAGGATCAACACGCAGATCAAAATATTTTTCCATGTATTGCATGGAACCGTGTTTTCCCTGCAATAACCAGTTTTCCAGCCTGCGTGCATCATCATCCAGTTGTTGTGCCTTTGCAATACCACAATAGGAAAAACCCAGCGCTGCCGCCTGTTGTTTGATAAGTGTGGTATGGTGTTTTGTGATATGCACGGATATGATGGTGCAAGTTACTAAAGAATCTGCGCAGTTGCAGTCTGGGACAGCATCTTGTTGCATAAAAGTTGCATAGAACGTTTTTTTGAAAGCAGAATATTTTCCTAATTTGACGCCCCGAAAGAGATGGGGCCGGAAGACTGAAGTCAGCAAGGAACAAGAGACAAGATTCAACGTGCAAGGATTAAGATATAAAGGATATAAGGTACGAAAGACCAAATGAAATGATGCCGTGAGGTGAGTAAGTTGAAAAGTTAACAGATTAACGAGGGCGCTTACGGCTAAAGGCTAATATCTAAAAGCTAACACCTTTCACGATTGCGGTTTCACATCTCACAATAAGTTACTTTTTACGAAATTGTTTGCATGAAATACCTCCTGGGTTTTGATATTGGATCTTCTTCTGTTAAGGCTGCGTTACTGGAAATTGCTACCGGTAAAAGTGTTGCAGCTGCTTTTTCACCTGCCGTTGAAATGGTCATCGCTGCTCCCAGGCCGGGTTTTGCCGAACAGGATCCGGAACAATGGTGGACTGAATTGATCCATGCTGTACAGCAATTGCATCAGCAGGTAAGTTTTGACGGAAAAGAAGTGGCTGCCATTGGCATTTCATACCAGATGCACGGACTGGTATGTGTTGATAAAGACCTGAAACCGTTGCGTCCTTCCATTATCTGGTGTGATAGTCGCGCGGTAGAGATCGGCAACAAAGCCATGAATGCACTGGGAGAAAAATTCTGTCTTCAGAACTTTCTCAATTCGCCCGGTAACTTCACTGCTTCCAAATTAAAATGGGTAAAGGATAATGAACCGGCAGTATATGAAAAGATATACAAGGTGATGCTGCCAGGCGATTATATAGCTCTGAAACTAACCGGTGAACCAGCTACTACTGTATCAGGTTTATCAGAAGGGATTCTGTGGAATTTTCCGCAAAAGCGCGTTGCTACCGAACTGTTGAGACAATATGGTATTGATGAAAGCCTGTTGTCGCCGGTAGTGCCCACTTTTGGTGAACAAGGGAGATTATCTGCCGCTGCTGCTGAAATATTGCAACTGGCTGCCGGTATTCCTGTTTGTTACCGTGCCGGCGATCAGCCTAACAATGCTTATTCGCTGAATGTATTACAACCCGGCGAAATTGCTGCTACCGGCGGCACTTCGGGTGTGGTATATGGCGTAACTGATAAAGTGAGCTTTGATCCCAAATCGCGTGTAAACACATTTGTACACGTAAGTCATACGGAAGAAAAGCCGCGGTATGGCATTTTGTTGTGCATCAATGGTACCGGTATCCTGAATAGTTGGGTCAGAAAGAACTTCTACCAGGGGGCTTCTTACCAGGATATGAACAAGGAAGCTGCAACCATTGCTGTAGGAGCAGATGGTTTGCTGTTTTATCCTTTTGGTAATGGCGCAGAACGGGTGTTGGAAAACCGCGATCCGGGTGCGCGTTTGCAGGGATTGCAATTCAATACACATCATCGTGCGCATGTGGCGCGGGCAGCGCAGGAAGGCATTGTGTTTTCACTTTGCTACGGAACAGAGATCATGGGACAGATGGGTATGCGGATGCAGACCGTACGTGCCGGTTATGCGAATATGTTCCTGAGTGACATCTTTGCTAAAACCTTTGCCAATACAACCGGTTGTGCTATTGAACTGTATAATACAGATGGAGCATTGGGGGCGGCAAGAGCAGCCGGTGTAGGAGTGGGTGTGTTCAGTGATTTTGCTACTTGTTTTACAGGCATGGAACTGGTAAAGCTTATTGAACCCGATAAAGAACTGGCACAGCAAACGAGGGATGTATATGAGCGGTGGAAAGGAAATTTATGAGATTGATTTGAAAATGAGGTCATTTGAAAATTGCCGGATGATCTGATTGCTTGATGGTTTTATTGTTTTGAGTAGTTACGGGTTCGGGCAGCGGGCAAGAACAGCAACGATCACCTCATGATTCATGTTTCAAGCAAAAAACGAATTCTCCTTAAATACACGAGCAAACAGAACCTGAAATATCAAATTTCGAATCAGAAACTGTAATCCGAAAAAATAAATACGAAATATGAGTATTACATTAGGCAGTAAAGAGTATTTTCCGGGTATCGGAAAGATTGCTTACGAAGGACCGCAATCTGACAACCCGCTTGCATTTAAGTGGTATGATGAAAATCGTGTAGTGGCCGGTAAAACCATGAAAGAGCATATGCGTTTTGCTGTGGCTTACTGGCATACCTTCTGTAATACAGGTGGTGATCCGTTTGGTCCTGGCACAAAACACTTTGCATGGGATGTTGCACCGGATCCTGTACAAAGGGCCAAAGACAAAATGGATGCGGCATTTGAATTCATCACCAAACTGGGTGTTCCGTATTATTGTTTTCACGATGTAGACCTGGTAGATGAAGGTTCATCCATTGCACAATACGAAAGCCATCTGCAGGCTATTGTGGATTATGCAAAACAGAAACAAGGCGACAGTGGAGTAAAACTGTTGTGGGGAACAGCCAATGTATTCTCAAATCCCCGTTATATGAATGGTGCGTCTACCAATCCTGATTTTGCGGCAGTTGCCTATGCTGGTACACAGGTTAAGAATGCCCTGGATGCTACCATTGCATTGGGTGGTGAAAACTATGTGTTCTGGGGGGGGCGTGAAGGATACATGAGCCTGCTGAACACCAATATGAAGCGTGAACTGGATCATTTGGCACAGTTCCTTACCATGGCCAGGGATTATGCACGCAAACAGGGTTTTAAAGGAACATTCTTTATTGAACCTAAACCCTGTGAACCCACCAAACATCAGTACGATTACGACAGTGCTACAGTAATAGGTTTTTTACGTCATTACGGACTGGATAAAGACTTTAAACTGAATATTGAAGTAAACCATGCAACACTGGCCGGTCATACTTTCCAGCATGAACTGCAGGTAGCAGTTGATGCCGGCATGCTGGGCAGTATTGATGCCAACCGTGGCGATTATCAGAACGGTTGGGATACAGACCAGTTCCCCATTAACCTGAATGAACTGGCTGAAAGCATGCTGATCATCCTGGAAGCAGGTGGTTTTGGTGGCGGTGGTATTAACTTTGATGCTAAAGCCAGAAGGAACTCAACAGACCTGGATGATGTTTTCCTGGCGCATATCGGAGGTATGGATGCTTTTGCCCGCGCGCTGGTAATTGCTGATAATGTATTGCAGAAGTCTCCTTATAAAAAGATCAGGCAGGAACGCTACGCTTCTTTCGACAGTGGTAAAGGAAAAGAATTTGAAGAAGGTAAATTAAAACTGGAAGACCTGCGTACGTTTGCTCTGGCCAATGGTGAACCCAAAGCCATCAGCGGTAAACAGGAATGGCTGGAGAATATTATCAACCAGTATATTTAATATACAACCCGTCGGCGAATACAAACAAAAAGAGCAGCCCATAAGGCTGCTCTTTTTGTTTACCTGTACAAGGGTAATACAATTTGCTGCTACTGTTTTTCAATTAGCTGCAAGGCTCTCTGTACCAACGGATCTTTATTTTGCTGAATGTTTTCAACGGTTGGCCTGATCACAATATCAGGTATGATGCCAATGCGCTGTGTTTCCTGTCCGTTTGGATAGTAAATGCCAAGACCTGAAAAAATGATCTTTCTGCCATCTGTCAGTGGTATTTGGGTCATATTGCCGTCTGCTCCTGCTGTTTGGCTGCCGATAAAGGTAACGCCCGGTATTTTTTTAAAGATCATGGCCCACAATTCCTGTGCGCTTTGTGTGGTTTCGTTGATCAGTACCACTACTTTTCCAGGGTAAGCATTGCTGTTCTGTTTTCCTGCATATTTGAAACTTTTGTTGATAACATTGTCTACATAACAGAATTTTCCTGGTGCATAAAAATCTGGTTGTGATTTTTTGCCCCAGAATACCGGTTCTGTAAACAGGTGATCAAAAATTTTCAGCAGGGCTCCATTGTCGGTATAACCACGCAGATCAATGATCAATCCTTTGGTCTGTTGCATCATTTGCATAATGCTATCAATATGCGCCGGTTGCAAAGATGAAAACTCAATGTATCCTGTATGTCCAATGATCCTGGCATAAATAAGCTGTTGTATAGTAGTGTCAAATTGCAGTAATGGATTGTCAGGGTAACCTTCGTGAAACCATTCATTCTGGTAAACACGTTTTATGCGTCCGGTTTCGGTGATAAAAGGAGTGTGGTCCTTTTTGTATCCTGATAATTTCATTTTATCGGTAGTGCCATTGAAAAGGTAGCGGTATACTTCACGGCGTTTTACCGAGGGGTTTGATGCCGGAACATACGGACTATTGGCTTTGAAGATAACAGGCAGTGGCATATTGTTTACAGATCGGATCACATCTCCGGTTGTTATGCCGGCTGCATCGCAAAGTGCTGCATCCACAATCCTTGTTACCACAGCCACAGAGTCTATATAGAGAAATGCAAAGGGTGGACCATATTCACCAAACAATACATAGTTTGCTGCAGGTTCTATGTCCGAATGCGAATCGTCGATAGTTGCTGTGAATTTTGCCAGTACAGAGTCATATTTCGTTTTGCGATCGGCTGTTCTGAACAGGGGAATGAACTGTTGCAAAACTGTGTTCCATTTTTTATCCAGTGCGTATTTGTAAGGATAGAAGTATTCAATAACATTCCATGCTCTGAACAGGTCCAATAACCTGTATTGTTCGTTGAATATAGCATCCGGATATTTCTTTTCAGCTTTACCGGAATAGCGGTTGCTTTCAGCCCTGCTGTAATAAGTACCGATGTATTGCCGGTTGCCGGCAAGCCTGTACAGTTCTTTTTTCACTATTGCTGGTATAGTATTATTGGTCTGTATCCAGGAAAGATCGGCATTTCTGCGATCTATTGAATCACATGGTTCACTGCCGGTAATAGGATGTGTTGTATCAAAAGTAACGGTATTGGCATAGGTAAGCCAACCGGAGAATACCTGTTGTATGGGTTTTGCGTTGTCAAGGGTAACCAGCAGTACGGAATCCCAATTAACTTTTCCCTGTGAAACCGCAGGATGATAGTACTTCATAAAGCCCCATACGCGGGCAATGGAAAACAATTCATTGTTACTGTATTGCTTTGTTTGCGCCTGGCTTACTGAAATATTATAACAGATCAGGAAAGTAATGCCTGGTAATAAAATATGCTTCTTCATGATAATAAAGATAGCATATGATGTGCTGCTGTTGCACGCGAATGATGAGCGGTGATTATGATATGTTCCTGATGCTACCGGCAACAGTATCAGCGGATACTATAGTTTGTTTAGGATAAGGATAACATGAGCATGCATATTACAGCGACATAGAAAGCAAGGGAAAAGGTTTGCCCATGCCATCCACCGGTGAACGATGTATTACACGGAATCCCATGTGTTGATAAAATCCTACCGCCTGTTCATTCTGTTCATTGACATCTACACTGCGTATCTGTTGTTCGTGCACTGCGTATTCCAGCAGTTGTTTACCTATGCCCTGTCCACGGACATCGGGGTGAATGAACAACATTTCGATTTTGTCGTCTGATAGTCCAAGGAATCCTGTAATAAGACCAGCTTCATTGCGCGTACAGAACAATCGCACGGCATCCAGGTATTGATCCAGTATCAGGGGTTTGAAAAATTGTATATCAGCTTCTGAAAGAAAATGATGGGTAGCACGTACCGATAATTCCCATACTGTTATAATTTCCTGGTGATCTTCTTTAGTGGCAATTACTATCATCGGGTAAAAGTAAGCAATGGATGACTATTGCTGATACTAATGGCAGGACTATAAAAGAAGAATTACCGGCATTGCCGGTAATTCTTCCTGTAAGTGTAGTTAGTGATTATTATTTTTCTACAAAATTTTTAAGTAGCGAACCAATAAGCTCTGTCCATCCCATTTCGAAATTGCTTTTTGCAAAATGAGTGGTTTGCGGGAATGTTTCCAGTCCAACGTGTGTCAGTTTCAAACGGGTGGAGGAGGAGCCTTCCGGAAACAGCTCGAAGGTTACAAATGAATTACCTTCATAGTCTTTGTACCGCCAGCTATATGTTAGTTTTTTGTTAGGCACTACTTCTGTCACCTTGCACAGGTGTATAAAGGTGACGCCTTCATTATGGCCGGTAAAAGAAAATTCAAAACCAACTTCCGGTTTAAAAGCTGCAATGTCAAAATACCATTGTTTCATCTGGTCTTTGTCGGTAATGGCTTTCCATACCCTTTCAACGGATGCATTGTACACGCGTTCGATTACAAATGGTTCCTGTTTCATTTTCTTTTCGTTTTTTTTGGTGACTTATGTTGCGCAGATGCTGCGGCATCCTGCTGTAAGAAATGATCCAGTGCATCCAGTTTTTGTGTCCAGAATGCACGGTATTGGTCAACCCATTGCGAAACCTGACCTAATTGTTCCAGGTTGGCTTCGCAGTATCTTTCTCTGCCCTGTTGCCGGATCACAACCAGTCCGCATTCCGTTAATATTTTGATATGTTTCGAAATGGCAGGACGACTGATATTGAAGTTTTCAGCCACAGCGTTCAGGTGCAATGATTGTCGGGCGATCATTTGTATTATTTCCCGGCGGGTGGGGTCGGCAATAGCCTGGAATACATCTCTTCTCATGACATAAATAGTCTTTATGTAACCATTCGGTTACAAACATATGTGTAACTAACCGGTTACGCAAATTTTTTTATACAGGTGTGTAAACAGGAATGACAGTATACTTGCTTACCTGATATCGCGTAGGGTTTTGTTGGTGTGATGTTCCAGTTTGTCAATCTTGGAAACAGCTATTCGTTGTGACTGGTAAATGCCGGAATGACCGCTGAAATAATAAGCAGTAAAACAAGCTACTGCATAATAGATCACATGTTCGGTACCAAACAATTCAATGCCCATAATGGTACATGCGAGGGGAGTATTGGTAGCTGCCGCAAATACTGCAATGAAGCCCAATGCAGCCATCAGGTCAACCGGAGCTCCACTCAACACTGCCAGAGTATTGCCCAGCGCAGCACCAATAAAAAATAAGGGTGTTACTTCTCCGCCTTTAAAACCTGTTCCGATAGTAATGGCGGTAAACAGCAGTTTCCACCACCAGCTTAAATAAGTGGCGCCACCTGCATGGAAGCAGGATACAATACTTATCGAACCTGGTGTGTGGCCGGTTACTCCAAGACCCAGGTAATCCTGTGTGTTTAACAGGAAGGTGAGTATTATGAGAATGATACCTCCTATAGCCGGGATCAGCCATTTAACAGGGATCAACCTGTTACTATAGGTTTTGATGTTGTGCGTGATGACAGAGAATGTATATCCTGCAAGACCGAACAGCACACCGGCTATAATCACCTTCAGTAATAATGATATATTAAAGTTGATAAATGAAAAAAAACGTATCCCGGTATCGTTGAACAATACCTGGTATTGTATATGATGTATGCCCCATGCGCTGCAGGTAATGTCTGCCAGCAGGCTGGCGATGAGGCAAGGGAGCAGTGCATCGTATTTCATCCTGCCAATGGTAAGTACTTCCAGTGCAAAAATGGCTCCGGTAACAGGTGTACCGAATACAGCGCCGAAACCGGCTGCAATACCTGTCATCAGGATAATTCTTGTCTCCTGCCTGGTAAGACCAAAGCGGCGTGCAAGAAAATTGGCAAAACTGCCTCCGATCTGGACAGCGGTTCCTTCTCTGCCGGCAGAGCCACCAAACAGGTGGGTAACGACAGTGGTGAACAATACCAACGGCGCCATTCTGAAAGGAACACCGGCTCCCGGTTCGTGTATCTCTTCAATTACCAGGTTATTGCCGGCATCAGCATTTTTGCCCAGGTATTTGTACAGCAAAAAGATAAAAATGCCTGCCAGTGGTAACAGGAACAACAGCCAGGGATATTCAAAACGTGTAATGGTAGCCTTATCAAGCAGCCACAGAAAAAAAGCAACAATGGAACCAACAGGCAGTGCTACGGGAATGGTCAGTAAGGTCCAGCGAAGAAGATGCGAGAAGATGAAAATTTGCTCAAATGACTGTTTAAATGATTTCATACCTACAAATTATATTCAGTATCAATACGGAAATATTAATAATTCGTAGGCGCCATCAGTCCTGTAACGGACAGTTGATAAGGAAGACACCATTTCCTAATTGTATAACAAACCTAAGCAATTTTTTTTAAATCAAATACTGCTTGTAACAGGACTTTCCGGAACCAATACATGCAGATGGCGGTGTGCGTGGAACATAGCCCGGGTAAGGTTTGAAATCTTTTCAAAAACATTATTAAATGACTGACTATCCAGTGGTAATGCAGTCTCTTTTCAGATAGATCGTTCTATTTGAAATAATAATTGTTAAATTGACATTTAAAATTGTCATCCAGATGAAAAAGCCCCTGCAGCTTATATATTTCCTGATACTTGTTGTGCTTCCTGCAGCTTTTGCGTACGGCCATGAGCCGGATTCAGTATATCTTTTTTCGTATGCCACTGTAAAAAATAATAACAACAATGGTTTGCATTTTGCCTGGAGCCGTGACAGGGTAAACTGGTATAGTATAGGCGAAGAGTACGGTTATCTGCGTTGTGATTACGGACGTTGGGGTTCTGAGAAAAGAATGCTGACCCCTTACCTGGAGCAGGCGCCGGATGGTATGTGGCATTGTATATGGAGCTTGAATGAACGTGAGCATTTGTTTGCGCATGCTGCATCAGCAGACCTGATCAGTTGGGGAAGACAGATCTATCCATCTGTATCAGAAGGTGTGAATGTTGTACGACCGGTAATGCAATATGGAAAAAATGGAGAGTACAATATCTCCTATACAGATGCCGCTGGTAAATACTATACTACTGCTACACGCGATTTTAAATCCTATACACCTGCAACAGCAGTAACGGCATCATCATATAAAAATGAAGAAGAGCAGGTGATGTTGCCCACCGGCAGTGCCACCGGGCAGGTGCATCGCGTAGCATGGAAAGTGGTTGACAAACTGATCAAAGCCTGGGAGCTGGTACAATATAAGAATAGTCAAAATAAGGAGACTACTCAACAGGATACACAACGTTTTGCCGGATTAAAACCAGTAGATGCTACCATTACAATACAAGGCCGGCAAACCAAACTTATCAGCAACCTGTTACTGGGCATCTTTTTGGAAGACATCAATTATGCTGCAGATGGTGGATTGTATGCCGAACTGATACAGAACCGCGATTTTGAATATGCAACCGGTGATAAAGACGGACGTGATAAAAACTGGAACAATACTCATTCCTGGAGTATTAAAGGCGAAAGTATTTCTTTCACTATTGATACTATGAATCCCGTACATGGCAATAACCTGCATTACGCAGTGCTGGAAACAAAACAACCTGGTGCTTCACTGGTCAATACAGGATTTGATGGCATTGCCGTTAGAAAGGGAGCGCGCTATAATTTCTCACTATTTAGCAAAGGGAAAGGCGGTAAGCTATTGATAAAGCTGGTAAGTAAAAACGGGAATGTGTTGGCACAGGCTACAATTAGCACCAATGCTGCCAGCTGGAAAAATATTGCAGCGGTACTTACACCCAATGCTGATGCCAGTGACGCGCAACTGGAGTTGCAGCCGCTTACTGTGGGTAGCATGTGCCTGGATATGATCTCACTGTTTCCTGAAAATACATTTAAGGGCAGGAAAAACGGCTTACGTGCAGATCTTGCACAAACCATTGCAGATATTCATCCACGCTTTATCAGGTTTCCCGGTGGATGTGTAGCACATGGAGATGGACTGGGTAATATTTATCGCTGGAAAAATACCATTGGTCCATTGGAAACACGAAAACCACAGCGCAACCTTTGGGGATATCATCAGACCGCCGGACTGGGTTATTTTGAATACTTCACGTATTGTGAAGACATCGGTGCCGAACCTCTGCCGGTGCTGGCAGCCGGTGTGCCTTGTCAGAATTCAGGTGCTGGTCCCAATGGCGGTGGTCAGCAGGGTGGTATTCCTATTAGTGAAATGGATGAATATATACAGGATATACTGGATCTGGTAGAATATGCCAATGGACCTGTAACCTCTGTATGGGGGAAGAAACGGGCAGAAGCAGGACATCCAAAACCATTTAACCTGAAATTTATCGGTATTGGAAATGAAGACCTGATCTCAGATGTTTTTGAAGAACGTTTTGTGATGATCTATAATGTTATGAAAGCAAAACATCCTGAAATTACTGTGATCGGTACAGTGGGGCCTGCGTCAGAAGGAACAGATTATGAAGAGGGATGGAAAATTGCTGTTCGTGAAAAAGTGCCAATGGTAGATGAGCATTATTATCAGTCTCCCGGTTGGTTTATCAACAACCAGGAATATTATGATAGCTATGATCGTAACAGATCAAAAGTGTACCTGGGTGAATATGCTGCTCACTTACCTGGCAGACCCAATAATCTCGAAACTGCATTGGCAGAAGCGTTGTACCTGACAGCGTTGGAACGTAATGGCGATGTAGTGAGCATGGCATCGTATGCACCATTATTGGCGAAGGAAGGACATACGCAATGGAATCCTGATCTGATCTATTTCAACAATACTACTGTAAAACCTACCGTGGGGTATGAAGTGCAAAAGCTGTATGGCCAGAACTCCGGAAATGAATATTTGCCGGGAGTTATTGGGCTGTCCAATACCCAGGAGGCGGTGAGAAAACGCATTGCTTATTCTGTAGTTCGGGATGCTGTTTCGGGAGATATGATCATAAAACTGGTGAACCTGCTGCCGGTAACAGTGAATATCACGCTTCAATCCAATGATATAACTTTTGCAGGCAAAGAGGCCGTGAAAACAGTGTTGACGGGAGAGCCCGGCGATAAAAATGCCAGACCAGTAACCGCTGCCTATACATTGGGTGATAAACCTATAGTGCAATTACCGGCTTATTCATTTACACTGATGCGGCTGAAAGCAAAATAGACATCTTATAAACGACTGGCGGGCCCGGGTATCACATCAGATGCCTGGGCTTTTTTCATATTTTATTTTTGTGAACAGCTTGTTGGAATGTCCATTTAATTAAATTTATAATATATAACAGAAACAGGAAATAGTATTATGCATACCATTTTACCTTTTTTACTTGCGATGGTCGCGGCTATTGTATTACTGGAAATGTGGGCAACCAAACTGAGAATAGCGTATCCTATTCTGCTTGTTGTTGCAGGACTGTTTATAAGTTTTATACCGGGATTACCAATAGTAAGGATCAACTCCGATCTTATCTTTTTCATTTTCCTGCCGCCATTATTGTTCGAGGCATCATGGACCATCTCTTTCAAAGAAATGAAAAAATGGTGGCGTATCATCACCAGCTTTGCTTTCCTGGTGGTATTCTTTACTGCATTGTCAGTAGCCGTTGTTGCCAATTACTATATACCGGGATTTACCATTGCCTTGGGGTTTTTACTGGGAGGAATTGTTTCTCCGCCAGATGCTGTAAGTACCGGGGCTATTACTAGGTTTGTAAAAATACCTAAATCAACCTCTGCTATCCTGGAAGGAGAAAGCCTGCTGAATGATGCTTCTTCGCTCATTATTTTCAGGTTTGCATTAGTGGCTGTAGGTACGGGGCAATTTATCTGGCAGGATGCTGCTACCAGTTTTTTATGGATGGTGCTGGGGGGAACAGGTATTGGTTTGTTGCTGGCCTGGATATTTGTTGAAGCACACAAGCGTTTACCCACTGATGCATCTTCGGATATGGCACTGACGCTTATTGAACCCTATTTTATGTATTGGGCTGCAGAGCAACTGCACTGTTCAGGTGTGCTGGCTGTTGTAAGCGGTGGTTTGTTTATGTCGGCAAGACGACTCACTTTTCTAAACAGTTCCAGTCGTATCAGAAGTTTTAGTGTATGGGAAAGTTTTGTGTTTATATTGAATGGTATTGTGTTCCTGATTATTGGCCTGGAACTTCCTGAAATTGTAGAAGGACTGCGTACCAGGGATATCCCGTTGAGCACTGCCATTGGTTATGGTGTACTGATAACAGTAGTATTGATTGTTGCCAGGATCATCAGTTCTTATGCAGCAATGGTAGCTACGCTTATCTTCCGGCCGGGTGTAGCGCCCCGGGCTTCTTCTAGCAGAAGACGCTGGCTTATGCCCTTACTGCTGGGCTGGACAGGTATGCGTGGTGTGGTGTCGCTGGCTGCAGCCCTGGCCATTCCTTCAGTGCTGGATAATGGTACTGCCTTTCCACAAAAACATTTGATACTGTTTATCACTTTCGTAGTAATATTGCTTACACTGGTTGTGCAGGGACTTACGCTACCTTTTATCATCAGGCGAAGCGGCCTTTTTGAAAATTTCCTCAACGAAGAAGATGAGGAACAGACCCGGAAAAAGATGAAGCAGGGGCTAAAGCAACATGTTTACCATCTGCTTAAAAATAAGTATGAGCATGAACTGAATGGGCATGCTGGTATGGAAAAATTTCTGAAACAATGGGAGGAAAGAGCCAAAGCAACAGATGATAGCTGGATGAATGAGAATACGAAAGCTATTTTTATAGCGGTACTCGAAAGTCAGCGACAATATTTAACTGAACTTAATAAAGATCCCAAAATAGACGAAGGTATTATTCGTCAGCAATTGTACCAGATCGACCTGGAAGAAGAGCGGTTGAAAACAATTTAGAAAAAACTGCAAGCCATGAGCTTTGAGCTACGGCAGAGGACATTTATTAAGCAATCCAACAATCAAACCATTAATCAACATGTAATAACATCTAAAGGCTGTCATGAGTATGACAGCCTTTGAGGTTTTGTTGGTGCAATAAGCAACCTGCTATGATCACTGTAAAAGCAGATCATACATACAGGTATGCGACCAATAAATAATGGAAAGGACAAACGTTGGACAGAGCAGTTGATCTAGTCTGCTCTCCGGTTGAAGATCAGTAAAAATTAATTAAGCTGATCTGGGGCTGATATGCAGAAAGAAGATAACGTTTGTTCTTTGGTTGTAATGTAGTTGTTCAACGATCGGAATAAATAACTACAGTATACACCAGTGAGTTGTAGCCCCACTCGTAACCATGTAATCCTGAGGAAAATACAGTGGTAAAAACATTTCCTGGAAATAATGTCTGTAATCGATTGACTTCCTGATTAATAGCGCAGATGGAGCCGGTGGGATCTGTCATATCTTCATCATTGTACCAAACATAATCAAGCCGTTTTTGACTTACATCAGCGGCAAGATTTTCAATTACTTTTTGCCGGGTAGTAAACGAAGGCATAGTCGATAGTATGGCAAATGAGGCTGCCATGACCATTTTCAGGTTTTTTTTCATAATTGTGAAGTTTTAGAAAAACGGTAGGCGTTACGTGCAGGCAGAAAGGTCTTTCACAGATATGAATACCTGTAGATGTGAATCGGCAAGCAATGGATATTTTGCGTAAAGATGATGTGCGTGCGGAAATAAATACCTGTATGTGCTATACAGATAGGACATGGATGATCCTGATGGATAAGGAGATGAGGTGTACTGTGCTGAATGAAAAAAATGTGGTAAGCGTTACTGTTGTAATGCAGATAAGGTATACTTGAAAATTGAGGCGCGTAGTGGATTTCCCGGGTAGAATGGCTTAATTAGATAGGATAAGATGAAAACGAAAGCATAAGCATAAGTGAAAATACTTAGCTTTTAGCATATAAAAAAATAATTTTTAAAATTGGATAACCTTTTTTAATTGCCGGTGAACAATTAATTATACCCGGGATTTTGTGTGAGTGTCTTTGATTTTAGTAATTCTGTCTGTGGAAGGGGCCAGAGAAGTTTATAACTTTTCCAGTTGTCTGGTTTAATAATAGATAGTATTTCATCTGCTCTTGTTTTACCTGCCGATGCGGGATCGTTGGCTGGCCATCTGCGGATATCAAACCAGCGATGTCCAAATTCACAAAAGAACTCTTTTTGTTTTTCTTTTTCAATAGCTGTTTGTACTTCTGCAGCTGTGAGTGTAGTTTCCATATCCAATAGCCCCGCTCTTTTCCTGATCTTGTTGATATCGCCAATAGCTGCGATAGTGTTGCCATTGTGCAGATAGGCTTCTGCCCTGATAAAATAAAGTTCTGCCAGGCGCAGTACAATATCGTATTCGGATACCTGGTCTGATTCGTATACCTTGTATTTATAAGGAATTGCATATGTATTACCACTTGCAGAAACGGTACGTATCCAGTTGCCTTTACGTAGATCACCATTCTCAAATCCATTCAATAATGTGGCGGATAATACAAATGCAGGTTTTGCCATAGTAGTGCTATAGCCAAAAATTCTCCCTTCCGCTGTATTGTATAAAGTACTGACAGGGTACATGGCGAAAATAATCTCTGCGCTTTGTGCTATGAATACATTATTAAGGTTGTCTGGTAGGCTATATAGTCCTGAATCAATAACTGCAGAGCTGTAAACGATGGCATTGTTGTCATCCCCGCTAAACAGGCAAACCCTTGCCAGTAATGCAAGTGCTGCGGCTTTATTGGGTCTTATCCTGTTGGAAGGAACATCATTGTTGGCAGGATAGTTATTTGATAACAATGATTGTGCACTTCGGAGATCTTCTGCAATTTGTCGGTATACAATAGATTTTGGTGAGCGTGGAAGATTGGCTGTTTTATCGGGATCTGCATCCAGTACTAATGGTACATCACCAAACATATTGACCAGATAAAAGTATACCAGGGAACGCATGAATTTACTTTCGCCTGCCAGTTGTGCCTTCATTGACTTACTGACAGCATTGCTGGCAGTAAGTTTTTCCAGTACAAGGTTACATTGATAAATATAATTGTAACTGCTGGACCAGAGTTCCTGTATTGTATTATCTCCGGGCAAAAGTGCTACATTATAAAAGTAGTTGTCTGCGGTACTTATGTTTGTTTTTAAAACATCATCTGCATACAAACTTCCATATCTTGAAAGATAACCATTGAGCAAAGAAAAACTGGTCATGCATTTCTGGTATAAACCTACCATGGCCGCTTCTGCACTTTGATCATTTGTGAAAAGTTTATTACCATCTATAGTGGTTTCTGGTGATGTATCTACCAGTTTGTTACAACCACATAGATATATTGTGACTATTAGTAAAAATGATATGGCGCCTTTCATTTGAAAATGATTTTTAAACCTGCAGAGTAACGTTTTAATACGGGTAATCCTGAAGGGTTCTGAGTGGCGGGGTCTGCTCCTTTGTACCGGGTAAAGGTGACTGCATTTTCGGCTAATAGATATAACTTATATTGAAATGCGTCTTTATCGTGAGAAGAGGAGGGGTGAAGGGTGTATGACAGACAAATGTTCTTTAACCTGATGTAAGAAGCATCCACAAGATGCAGACTGCTATTGCGTGCCAGGTCCCATGCTTTGGACGCGTCAGTACCTGCGGTGGCCGAAAGTTTCTGGAATTTTGTATTGTCGCCTGGTTTTTGCCATCTGTCAAGAAAATCAACTGGGATATTGGATATGCCATTAGAAGTATACCTTCCCGGCATATAGTTCAGCAACGTATTTATTCCTTGTTGGTTACAAAATTCCCAGCAAAAGTCTAATATGAAGTTTCTGGCAGTAACAGAACCGCGTAAGCTACCATACCATTTAGGTGCTTTGTCTCCGTAGCTGATATAGTCTGCTGAATTATATAGGGTATTGTTATCCTTGTCTTTTACTTCAAATAAACCGGTTTGCTGGTTAAGGCCCTTAAATTCATAACCTCGTTGAACAGAAACAGATTCTCCTGTTCTCAGGGTATTTGCGTAAAGGGATTGCTCAAGTCCTGGAAATGATACCAGTCTGTTAACCGGAATAGTGCCTGTTAGAGCAATAGTCCAATGATATTTTTTGTTTGGATCTGATTGCTTTTCGATCCCATATTCAATTCCTTTATTCAGAATACTTACATCGGTATTTTTTGCCCTGATATTGCCAAATCCTGTTTGGGTAGTAATGCTTTGTGATAACAATTGATTGAAAGATGTATTGTAGAAATAGCTAAATGTAAAAGACCATTTATGATCTAAAAGTAATTCAATTGCAAGTTCTAACTTTTTACATAACTCCCATTTGTAATTATTATTATATTGACCCGAGGGTGCAAAGCCACTAATGCCGCCGTAGCTGCGTTGACTTACTACCTGATTCCATATGTCCAGATACATATAGTCACCGATCTGGTCATTACCTGTAATGCCATAGCTGGTACGCAATTTGGCCAGGGTGATCCACGCCGGCATATGTAAGAATTTCTCTCTGGAAAGTATCCATGCAAAACCAGTAGCACCAAAATTCCCATACCGGTTTCCTTTGCCATATCGTGAAGAACCGTCACGTCTGCCGGTGAGATTCAGAATATATTTGTTTTTATATTCAATATGCATAGCGCCAAAAATACCGGCATATTTATAGTCTGTAATGTTGTTAATGCTTTTGGTTTCCTGTGCTGTTGAAGGTATACCTAATAAAACGTCTGATGTAAAACCTGAGTATTGGGTTTGATGGCTGTTTGCGGATTGTTTTGTAACAGTAGTTCCCCCTAATAGCAAAAAATTCCAATGGTGGAATTTGAATAACTTTTCTGCAGTTAGTTCAAACAGGTAATTTTTGATAAAGTTAGATGCATCAGCAGTACTGCCTGTGGGTTGTGTTGCTGGGTTTTGTGCTGCAATCGGAAAGATAGAGCGTTCATCCACATTCAATAAATTCAGGCCCACGTTGGTCTTAATAGTGAAATTATTCCAGGGTGTATAATGTAGTTTCAGATTGCAAAGTGTATTTTCAATATCAGCCCGGTAGCTATATAGCAGATAGGCGTAAGGGTTAAAAATAGATGCAGGCCAGATCAGTTTACTGTTTGAGTCTAATAATGCAGGTGCATTGGGAGGTAAGAGGCGTGCTTGAAAAAAATTAGTGGTAGCTATGGAGTTGGAGCGTCCTGATGTGTACATACCTGTAAGGCTGGCAAACAGCTTTTTATTTTTAGATTGTTGGGTTATATTGCCGCGTACAAAAACATCGCGATCAAAATAATTTTTGCCGGGAAGGTTGCCGGGGAATATGGAACCTTCCCGGTAATATCCAAGGTCAAGATGATAGCTCAGGATATCAGACCATCCGGCAATGCTTGTATGGACATTGGTTGTAGCAGCGGTACCACCCATAAATAATTTTGTATAATCATTATCAGTCGTACTGCTCCATGTTGTAAGATCGGGTGCATTCAGTGCTGTAATGGCCTGCTTGTCGTTACTGATGGCTTCTTTTCTCATGGCCGTATATTGGGCTGCGTTCATCAGTTTATCATAGAATGGTGCCCGCGCAATGCCCTGAAATACAGTAGCAGAAACGGAAGGAGTGGTTGACCTGGCTTTTTGTGTTTCTATCAGTACAACACCATTGGCACCGCGCGATCCATAAATAGCTGTAGCATCAGCATCTTTTAATATTACTATGGACTCGATATCATCCATATTGATAAGCCGCAATTGTGAAAGCCCGGATATTGCTCCAATTGCAGAGGGATCTCCTGCTATAGATGCAAGTTGTGTAATAATAGAGGAGGTAGAAGGTAAAGGTACCCCATCTACAACAATCAGTGGTGAGTTGGATGGTAGTTGTACTGTAGAGCTAAAAAGTCCAATACGTGTTTCTCCTCTGATTTGCATATTGGAGGTTGCGCCATAACTGCCATTGGAGCGTTTTACAAACATGCCCGGTACAATACCGGAAAGATTATCAGTGAGACTTCTGCCGGGTTGTTGTCCCATATCATTGCGTGAAATAACTGTAACGCTGCCGGTATTGTTAACTTTTGATACCGGAACATAGGTTGCCGTGGTAATGGCGGCTTCCATTACAGATGCTGCCCGGTTCATCTTAATATCCGTAGCAATATTCCTGATGCTTACCGTTTGTGGTTCACAGCTAACGCAGGTAACACGTATCGTACTCATGCCGGTGGTATCAGGAATGATAAAAATACCGGAGTGATTGGTAATGGTGATATTTCTATTATTAGATGAAATGGTGGCGCCGGCAATAGGATCATTGTTGGCATCTGTTACTTTTCCGGTAACGGAATGCCTGATGCTTTCATGTTCTGTTTTGTCGGTTGTTGATCTATGATACACGAGCAGGTTATTGCTGATCATTTTATACTCAAGCGGTCTGTCAGAAAAAATGCTGTCCAATACCCGCTCAACAGGCCAGTTGATGACATGGATCGTAACTCTTTTAGCGTTTTGGAGATCTTCTTTGTTATAACGCAGGGATATGCCTGCCTTATCCCTGATAATTTTAAGGGCGCTATCCAGTGTCGTATTTCTGATGTCTGCAGTTATTGTAAGCGGGTTTTGCTGAGCAGTTGCAGTTAGTACCTGTGCAAATTGAAGTAGCATCACCAGCAATGTAAGCCTGCTATAAGCCAACATTGTAAAAATTATTTTAGATAAATAATTTTATTTCCTTGATGTGGTATACCCATATAAACAGTTTATCGTATAACAGATCCTGTTGCAGATGCCTGTTTATAACTATTAATAGGAAAAGGTTTGGAATGCAATAGTTGTCCGGACTATTGCAGGTGATGCAAAAAAACGAAATGTTTAGCTGAAGGTAGCTCTTTTGTGTAAGAATGTCAATAGAATAGTTGCCCCTTCTGTAAAATATCGGTTATGATTGCATGTTATAAAATAAGGGATATCCCTTAGGGATAGCTTTCTTTATTTTACGCAATTCTCTGATCCGTAATTTTACAGAAAGGGCAGATAATGCTTTCCGGATACTGGAATCAGGATAGGCAGGGAGTACAAAATGTCGTTTTATTTACTGATAATTACTTCATTTCCATTTATCTTATAATGGAAATTTTTTTCATCGATACTTAATACCTGCATAAATGTGTTTAGCGACTGCTTTCTATCGAAAGCTGAAAGATGGATACCTTCTTTTAAAAAATACCCATTGTCTTTAAAAACAGCTTTTACATCATACCATCGTTCAGCCTGTTGCATAATGGTTCTCAGATCTTCACCGTCAAAAGTGAAGAATCCGTTTTTCCAGGCAATAACCTTGTCGGTGTTAACATACTGAGGGGGTAGCAGCAGGTCTGTATTTTTCTGAAATACAGACTGCTGTCCCGGGCGCAACAGGTATTCCTGTTTGCCGCTGCTTACTTTCAGTGAACCATTGAGCAGGGTGGTTTTTACCCTTGTCTCATTGTCATAAACGCTGATGTTGAATGTAGTGCCCAGCACAATATTCCTCACTCCCCGGGTTATTACCACAAAGGGTCTGTTGGTCTTATCATGCTTTATATCAAAAAAAGCCTCACCTTTTACCAGGGTTACCTCCCTGATATTGCCATCAAAGGATGCCGGATAATTGATAGAAGACTCCGCGTTGAGATACACCATACTGCTGTCGGAGAGCATTAAGGCGTAAGTACCTCCGCGGGGTACCATCAGTGAATTATTGAAGGGTGCTTCATTTTTACTGTTAGGATTGGTCTGATAGGCTATCTGCCCTGTACCTGTACGGATCACCCGGGTATTACCTTGTTGGGCAAATTGCCCGTTGGGAACCGTATCGAGCCGAATGGCGATATTTTCAGAAAGCACCAGTGTTGCCCGCCCTCCCCCGTGAGCGGACAACGTACCTGATGCAGGAAAAGAAGGTTGATGGGCCGGTGAAAACCAATGATATAATATACTTGCCAATGCAACCAGGCATGCCGCAATGGCTATTTTGTAGCCGGTATGCATCCGTGGTTTGCGGCGAAGCTGATAATGTTCAATGTATTGCTGCTGCTGTTCCAGTTGTTCCAGCCGCTGTTTGTTTTTTTCCAGGAAGGCAGACCATGATCCCAGTTTTGCCGGTTTGTCTGCTGCCATCATGCGCATCAGTTCGCTATCAATTCGGATATCTTTCAGATATTCGTTCTGATTGATGAACGTATCGTAAGTCTGCTTCTCATCATTGCTCAGAGAGATACCTGCTGACATATTGCAGATGGCTGAGGCCAGAATGTCGGAATGTATTTTCTCCTGTTGCATGAATACTCTTTTAAATGATAGGATGGTTTAATGGTCATTGATATCTGAATGCAGCCCGTTTACATTAATAGTGGTGGTGCTACACTGATACAAAAGGCAACCAGGTTGATCAAAATATCTCCTATTTCATGTTCTGCCAGGTACATTTTCAGCAGGTATCTGAGTTTGTGAAAAGCTTTATGTTTTTGATTTTTTACAGATGCTTCTGTTGTGTTCAACAAACCGGCTATCTTATTCAACTTAGGGTTTTCCCTGTACACAAGATCTATAATAGCCTGTTGTTGGTCGGGCAGGGTTTTAATGGCTTCTTCCAGTGCCAGCATCAGTTCATTAACAGATATCTGCTGTATTACCATTGATTCTTCTGAAGGGATATGGCCGGTATAGAGAGCTATCGTTTCTTTCAGCCTGGCTTCGTATGAAGCGTTGGACAAGCAGGTTGTTCTGGCTATTTTATATAAATAAGCTTTCAGGTTACTTTCAATGTGTTCCCTGTTCAGCCACAATTTCAACATTACATCGTTCATGATGTCATCTGCAGCGAGGTTACTGCGGGTAAACCTCAGTGCAAATGATCTTATTGCATGACCGTACTCGTTGTACACCTGGGTAAATGCTGATTCATTACCTTTTTTCAACTCCTCAAGCAGTTCTGTTTGAGTGAATTCCCGCATGAAAAACGATATTTAATGGTCCCGTACAAGCTGTGCCTTGTGCAGTAATGTGGTGGTGTTACCAAGGTGCTCTATAATAAAGAGCAGAAAAACTGCATTTGGTTAGCCGGAAATAATAACTTTTTTTCAAAAAACATTTTTTATCGACTTTTAGCTTGATAATGAATGAACTGTGGAGAGATGTTGCCAGGAAAATATATAAATTAAGTAACAGACTGCCCGGATACCGGTAGAGGTTGCATACCAGCAGATCATATTGTACCTGTCTGTACCGGACACCTGACAAATTTAATGAAACACCGGGCATCTTTACAAAATGCCATAAATTTATCAACCTGCTATGCAAACAAATCCTATCGTTTCAATACTGGACAATGATTTTTACAAATTTACCATGCAACAGGGCGTCATTCGCCTGTTTCCGTATGCCAAAGCGCGTTATGCCTTTATTAACCGGGGCAAACATCGATTTCCGCCGGGATTTGGAGCAATGCTCCGCAAAGCGGTAGATGCAATGGCATCCCTGCAACTTACCCGTGAAGAAAAGCAATTCCTGAAGCTCACCTGTTCCTACCTGGACCCTGTTTATCTTGATTTCCTGGAAGGGTACCGGTATCAACCTGAAGAAGTATTTATTGAACAGGAGGGTGATCAGCTGGAAGTACGGGTGGAAGGTTTATGGTATCGGACCATTCTGTGGGAGGTTCCGTTGATGGCGCTTATATGTGAGTTGTATTATATTATGTACGACCTGGCTCGTGTAGGTGATGAAGCAGTATTGGAAAGAACCCGTAAAAAAATAAGTCATTATCATGTCCTGGGCGTTACTGTGGCCGAATTTGGTACGCGGCGCCGCTACTCATACCAGGTACACAGGCTGGTATTGCAGGCACTGAAGCAATACGGAACCGGTTCTTTTATCGGCACCAGCAATATGCATCTGGCCATGCAGTATAATACAAAACCCATCGGCACACATGCACATGAATGGTTCATGTTCCATGCTGCCCGTTATGGTTTTAAAATGGCCAACGCATCAGGACTGGAAAATTGGGTACGGGTATTTCGCGGCGATCTGGGCATAGCATTGTCCGACACGTATACAACTGATGTGTTTTTCAGCCAGTTTGATAAAATGTTTTCCAAGTTATTTGATGGCGTGCGGCATGATAGTGGTGACCCGCTAATTTTTGCAGATAAAGTGATTGCGCACTATAAATCGATGGGGATTGATCCGCGTAGCAAGACGATTATTTTCTCCGACGGATTGAATGATGAAAAAGTGACCCGTATTGCCGGGTATTGTTCCGGGAAGATCGGGATGTCGTTTGGTATTGGTACAAATCTCACTAATGATGCGGGACCTGCACCGATGAATATTGTTATAAAAATGACAGAAACCTGTCCGCACAACGGAGAATGGATCAGTGTGGTAAAACTGTCGGATGAACCAGGAAAATACACCGGTAATGAAAAGATGATTGGATTGGCTAAAACTATACTGGGTATTGAAGAGTAGCGCTGGAGCTTTTTAATTGCTGGGATGTTCAAGATGGTATTTAAGATTATTGAGCCGTTGCTGCACATTGTTTTGCAGATTGCTCTTTATAAACGGTGCTGCAAGATTGAAAGGAAAACGGAGTGAAAAGGAATATAGGAAATAAATTTCTGTACTGGCAGTTGTAAGTTCCTTAAATGTCCACGAACCCATAAATGAACGGAACATATAAGGTCCGCTGATCATTTTTATAGCTGTTACACGCGGTCTGTTGAATGAAACATATTCTGTTACCATGCCCAACCCGTTCCTGGCTACACAATAAGCTTTTACGCCTTTACCTGCTTCCATTGCCCCATCGGTTAATTCAGCCTTTTTCAGAAAAGTATCCCACTGAAGTCTTTTAGTATAATCCTGCGTGTAGTCAAATGCGGCTGTGTTGCTACATTTGATAACAATGGTGCAGGTAAATTTTATGTTACTCATTGGATGGCAGGTATATGGTAAAGTTACAGCAGGGTTGGCACAACTTTTTTACTATTTGCCTGAAATATCAGTTATTATGAAGGTTGCAGGAATTATACTCATCATTATCGGCATTGCGATGCTGGTATTCAGAAGCATTCATTTTACACAGGAGAAAAAAGTAATTGATCTGGGGCCGGTTGAAGTAAACAAGAAAGAGCATAAAACAATAGGCTGGCCGATGTATGCAGGTGGCATTGCTGTAGTAGCCGGTGTAGTAATGGTATTGGCTGACAGGAAAAGATCCTGATTGGCAGTTTTACCCTCCCGTATCTTATGTATATGCAGGAGCTTTTTAGTAAGCATCCTGCATTTTTTTTAATAGTTGTGTTATACTTTCCCGTTTTAAAACAGATTATTCCCGTTCTGGTAAATTGCTGCCAGTCAATGTTTTACCATACACCCCTGTATTTTAAATAAAATATGTATGAAACCATACACAACAGGGTGTAATATGAGGGGTAACCGGCAAACTGGCATAAGGATATACAGATCTGGAATGTTATTGGTAGTATATCAGTAGCATTTCAGTATCTAAATACAGGTATATGAACAAAACCGCGCCTCTGAACATTTTTGTTGTACATAATGATCCTTTCTTTCTGCAACTGATGTACGACAACCTGCTGGCAATTGGTCAGTCATCCGTTTATCTTTTTGACAATAGCTCTGATTGTATTTTACATCTTCCGGAAAAACCTGATGTGATTTTTATTGATTACAGGATGGATAACCTGGACGGTATCGAGATCATGAAAAAGATCCACAGGTATGATCATGATATTGTTGTGATATTTGTGTTTGAGCAGAACAGCATTGAGCAATCCATTGACGTATTGCTCAATGGCGCATTTGATCATATCGGCAGAAAGGATGTCTCTTACCATGCGCTTGAATTGCTGATGCAAAGAATAGTTCGTTTTAAAAAACGTATGAAACTGTTACAGCAACATCAGCATCGCGATCGTAACCCTTTCAGGAAATTTTTGCGTAACACAGGGTTGTTATAACATATTTGCCTGCTACTTCAACAGCATAAAAAGTATCCAGATCAGTAACTGTACTGTTAATCCCATCCACAGCGTTGCCAGACTATATACTTTCAGTGTGGCTGCCGTTTCAAGATTTGAGAAACGATTGATCACCCAGAAATAAGCATCATTGGCATGACTGATCACCATACTGCCTGCACCCATGCTCAGTATCGCAAGGGTAAGTCCGGCAGGAGATTGTAAACCCAGATGCGCCAGCAATGGTGTTACCAGCGATGCAGCTGTAATAACTGCTACGGTGGAGGAACCTTGCGCTGTTTTCAAAATAGCGGCGATCAGGAAAGGAAAGAAGATCCCCAGCGATAAACCGCTCAGCATATCTCCCAGGTGTTTGCCGGCTCCTGTAGCCTGCAGCATTTCCCCAAACATACCGCCGGCAGCGATAATGGCCAGTATCATGCCAGCTTTTTCAACACTATCAGTAAGCCAGTGAGACAATTCTTTTTTGTTGTTCCTGCGTAACAAGGTAAAGGATACAATGACGCCGATGGTCAATGCAATAACAGGTTCTCCGGCAAAAGTAATAAGCTTATATACTGTAGGAAAGGTAATGGCTGTATGTGGTGACAACATGGTAACCGATTTACAGGCAATTAATGCGATAGGCAGTATAACCGGTAAAAAAGAGAGTGTTGCAGATGGTAGGGTGTCTGCCACCGGCAATACTGTTTCAGGGCCTGTATATTCATGGGCTATTTTTTTGCCTCTCCATACACTCCATATATAACCTACCAGTGCAGCAGGAACTGCCAGCAACATGCCCCATAGCATCACCATCCCAACATCACCCCCGGTAGTACCGATAGCAGCAGTAATGCCTGGATGCGGGGGAACCAGACAATGTACCGCGTAGAGTGAAGTAGCCAGTACTGCAGCCATCACTGGCATTTTATAATGTGTTTTCTTGACCAGTGAATGATTCAGTCCGCTCAGAATGATAAACCCACTATCGCAGAAGATTGGAAACCCGATGATGAAACCGGTAAGAGCAATGGCTGCCGGTGCATTTTTTTCTTTCACCATTTTCAGGATAGCATTGGCCATACTTACAGTAGCGCCTGTTTTTTCCAGTATTACACCAAGTGTAGTACCAAGTATGATGAGTAATCCTATTTTCTCCATTGTATGCCCAAAGCCTGTTTTCAGGGTAGTAGCTATATTGTCCAGCGGCAGACCGCTGAGTATACCTACAGCCAATGCGGCGGCCAGCAAGGCAAAAAAAGCATTGACCTTTTTATAAGCAGTAATCCATACTATAAAAGCAATGCTGGCAATCAATAAAAAAAGCTGGTAGTAAGTAGATGACATGCTGGAGGTATTTTATTGTACAATGGCCATCATAATGTCCATTACATTGGTTTGGGTAGGGCCTGTTATTAGAAGGTTATTGGTTTGCTGAAAAAAATGATAGGAATCCTGATTGTTAAGATACTCTTCTATTGAAAGATGAAGCTGATGTGCCTGTTGCAGTGTATCATGGTCGGCTACAGCGCCGGTAGCATCTGTAGGGCCGTCAGTGCCATCGGTACCACCGCTTAATATGGTGATGCCGGAGGAGCCATTTTCAGGCTGTAATTTCTTCAGTTCATGCAGGGCGGCCAGTACAAAATGCTGGTTGCGCCCGCCTTTACCACTACAGGTAATTTTCACTGTGGTTTCTCCTCCCTGGATGATGCAGGCTGGTCTGGGGCCTGTATAGTTCCATGCACGTGTTACCAGTTCTTTGGCCGCAACAACTGTATCGCCAGTTACTAGGCCGGGAATAATGTGTGTGTGATAGCCGAGTGCAATTGCCTGCCGGGCGGCTTCCTGTACGGCAATAGAATTATTGCCAATAATACTATTGGCTGTATTATTAAAAAGCGGGTCGTCCGGTTTGGGCGTTTCTGCAATCTGCTGTTGCATGCCTTTTTCAATATGCAAACGGATGCTGGCCGGTAACAGATGGGATAAATGATACTTTTCGAGAATGCTATAGGCATCATGAAAAGTAGAAGCATCTGCAACGGTAGGTCCGCTGGCTATTACACCGGGATCATCACCAGGAACATCGCTGATAATAAATGAAAAGACCCTGGCGCCGTTACAATATTTTACCAACTGCCCGCCTTTAATGCCCGAAAGGTGTTTACGTACAGTATTGATCTCGTGAATATCTGCCCCGGAATTGATCAGCAGGTCAAATGTGGTTTGTACTTCCTGTAAGGTAATGCCCGGCGGTACATCGCACCATAAAGCAGAAGCACCGCCACTGATGAGGCAGAGTACAATATCTTCTTTGGTGACTTTTTGCAACAATTGCAATGTTTGCTCAACCGCAGCTACACATTGCTGGTCGGGAACCGGGTGAGCAGCTTCTGCAATTTTTATAATGGAGGTGGGCATGGCGTGATGGTATTTGGTTGTTACCAATCCGTCTGCAATATAATTACCCAGTATATTTTCAGTAGTTACGGCCATTGCTGCTGCTGCTTTGCCTGCGCCAATAACATATATGTGATGAAAGGAGTGTAATGGCAAATGATGTATGCCTATAATTAATATGTCCTGCTTTATTGCTATATGCTGGTGTAGTAATGTGGCTGGTTGAACAGCTTTGGTAGCGGATCGGAAGATTTGAACAGCTTGTTGTTGCACTGTCATGTACGAGCCTGTTTGGACGTTCAAAAAAATAAAACAATTCAAATATACGGCCTATAGTTGCATGATAATCATTGATTAGAGTAATCTTGTTTTGGAGAAAGACCGGGTCAGCAATATAGGATAGTGTATGGTAATGTATGAATGGATGACTATAGCGGCGTTTGCTGGATTTTTCTACCGGGAAGAAAGTTATATGGCAGGATCGTTTTTATCTTTTTTAAACCATCCGTCGGGCGGGGTAAAAACCAAGTTGCAGCAATGTTTTTTCTTTCCCGGGCATATTGATCCAGATAGTATTAACGATGGACAATGCCTTTGCCTGCGTAACAGGCTTCAGTAAAATACAGTAATTGTATTCCGGAAATTCTTGCTGATTTCTTTTACAGTATCAGTCATAGAAAAATGGCAAAGATATAAGGAAACCAGCATGCCCGGCTGTAATTACGGCATGACAAATCAGGCATGTTTAATGATATAATGTATACTGGGTGGGATTGATATTGCGTTGATTTGTTAACGTGAGTTAAATAATAAAATAATTATTGCAGATCAGGAAATGATTTTCTTCTGGGTAAAGACAAAAGTGAATAAGGGTAAACCTGTAAAATATTTGTAAATGCTTCTTAAATAATACGGATTGTAGTTAAGAAGTGTGCCAGAAATAATAGGATAACTTATTTATATTTGTATACGTACATGTATCAGCATTTATACGGAATGTTTTTTGCAGCTCTCACCATTACTCCCCTAACGACAACATTGGAAAAGGTTCTTGTTAAGCAGCGTTCTGTGCACCATATTATATTAAACCTTATTCTTGATTATGCAAACGAGAAGTTATCATGGGAAAGCAGGGGCATCTTTCTGTAACCCTCCAGGTTATCTGCGACCAGTACCTGAAAATACGGGAGAGGATTCGCCGGTTTCCATCAAACGTACCACAGGAGTTGATACTGAAATTATTCATGTCGTTGCTGATGTTACAAATACAAAATGTATTACAGTGTTAAACGACAGACCTGTAATTGGGTTGTATGTTGTGATAAAGAACAGTGTAACCATCAATCTGTTACATCATTCCCGCATTCATTTAAACGAACATGCTACCAACGTGCTTTATGATCCTGCAGGAAAACATGATATTGTGTTTCCTGGTAAGGGTAATTATGAGGTTGTGATCTTTCATTTTCCTGTTACTTATGTACACCGCTTGATGGAGTTTTACCCCGAACTCAGGACCTTACAAACTGGTATAGATAGTGCCAGGCCTGCTGTGTTGGGTGAAAAAAGCCGTTTTGCTGTAATGGATATTATTGAAACCATCAATGAGTTATTGCAATATCCGCAGGGCGATGATGATTTCAGGATCTTTCTCGATACACGGGCGCAGGAGATCTTACTGCGTACTTTGCGTACATTTAAAAAGCCCGTTCACCAGTACAAAGAATTTTCACCAGAGGAGCTTGAAAAGATATACCAGGCAAAACAGATACTGGAAGAAAATTACCAGGATCCTCCTAATTATAGCGAACTGTTGCATAGAATAAAATGGAACAAGAAATACCTGAATTGGGGGTTTCAGCAGATATATGATACCACCGTATATGGATATTTATTCCGGTTCAGGATGCAGAAGGCCAAAGCATTACTGGAAGCAGGAAAGATGGATGTGTTGTCAGTTGCATTGGAAGTAGGGTATAAAGACCAGTCTGCTTTTACACGGGCTTTTAAAACATTTTATGAATACCTGCCTTCGGCAGTAAAAGGGAGCCGTCATCGTAAGTGATAGAATCTTTCTGCACAAATAAATAATCCCCGTGACTTTGAAAGAGCTTTTAGTGTCTAGTATATTTGTAGAGTAAATGTATGAGGATAGATATTGATGCTGAAGAAACGGGAAACATTACAATTCTTTTAGCTCCTTAGCTATTGTCAGGAATGACAGACAGTGGCTCTATAATACAATCAACATTAACATTTTCAGTTAAGTCTAGCTGCTTAGTAAACATGTGTTGCCGCAGCTGCCGGTTTTAAACGCATTGATTACATGGTGATCAGTATCACCTGCGGGGTCGTTAACACATTATTAGTTAGTAAACCTTATCTATTGTTATGAATTATCGTACTCAAACAACGAAGGAATGGAAGCTTGTCAGTTTCTGCTATTTACATCATATTGAAGTTATTGCTACACCTGATTGCTGTTGTTGCAGCCGATGTTGAACAACAGTAGTAAAATCTTTGTCCTGGCTCCAGGACCTATAATACAGTAAAAATCTTAATGGCCATTAATACCGGTATTGCATGTTGCAACTGCATACTGGTGCACCTGCAGCTTTTTATTAGAGGTTAATGCTGCAGATAAGCCAACCATGTGTTTACGTGGTGAAGCGAAAAGGGGAAAGCTGAAAACCCTTCAACAGAGTAGGCGCTAATCATTAAACATTAATTTTATGAAACGTTTTAAATTTCTCGCAGTAGCAGCGTTGCTGGTTTCTGCACTTGCTGTAACATTTGCATTTACTACAAATCACAAATCTGCTAAAAAGGCAACACGTGTTTTTGTTTTTGTGGGAACAACTACTAATAGTTCTGACCTCATCGATCCTTCAAAATGGATCGAAAATCCTGCAGGTATTCAGAGCGATGATGTTGATAATTTTGTAAGCGACCTGGTTATTCCTGATGCTTCACAGGCTACTTATATCTATACTACCGGAACTTTTGCTGGTAAACCTAAAGTTGACAATACAAGTCTTAACCTGAGAGCAGACGCATTATTAGCTGGTGGACATGGTTCTCCTGCAAGTGTACAGGAAGTTATTAAAACTGATTATCAGATCCTGACTAATTCAGTTCAACGTGTAGCTCCTTAATAGTTACACTACGAATCATATCAAAGGAAGGCAGCCGTCTTCCTTTGATATTTTTGTTGTTTATATCTGAATGAATATAAAAGCACTTTAAAATATGCAGGTATTATCTGGATAAACATGTTGTTTATGAAACAGATTGAAATATATTTTAAGGCGTTTTCAGTAAGCCTGATGATATTGGCTTTTCTTGCATTAAGCCCCCGGTTTAAAAAGAACCCTTCTGTTTATTTTAAATTTGTAGGGAATACGACATCTACTGCAGACTTAATTAATCCCCAGTATTGGGTGGAGTCTATTCCTATAGAAGGGGACGAGGTGCCTGATTGTGTCAGTTCTCTTGAAATTTATAATAATATTGAATCTCTTATTTACAGCTCCGGGATCAATTACGGAAAACCAAAAGTAGATAATACTTCTTATGGATTAAGAGCTGATGTGCTTCAGGCTGGTGGCCACGGAAGCCCATCTGTAATCCAGTCTGTGGTTATGACAGATTATACTGTACATGTAGGAACATGCCAACCAGGTCTGAAGTAATTGCTATTCTTTATTGGATTTTCCCGCAAGTATATTCTTAATTCTTTCTTTTATTTCTGTAAGATGTGTTCTCGTTAGCACATCACTTGTAATTGCATGTTTTTGTTCTATTTCAAGTGATATTCTTTTTAGCTCATCTTTCCACAAAGGATATATATCGGTGTTCAGATTGTAAAAAGGGTTTTCCCCTTGTTTTTCAGGTATTACAATGAGATTACCAATTTGGGCTATATAAGCTTTTTGAAGATTTCTTCTGTAAAGATCGATAGGTTCTTTTGTTTTTAATTCTTTCCAGATCCCTTTGTGAAGATCGTTGATAAATTCTGTAAGGGAGTAAGCTGTAGTGGGCTGATTGGCCTGAAAACGAATAAATACTGCTCCTAGTTCCTGGCTTATCAGCTTTGCAAGAACATTTTGTTGTATGCGCAACAGTTCGTACGGGCCGCCTCCACCTCTTATTGTATACAGTTTTTCATCGGTTAGCCATGTAGGAGTTGTGAACAACTGTTGCTGAAGAAAATCAACGGCACGCTTTTGTTTGTCTTTTGAGTAGAATTCCCATAGTTTTCCTTTTTGCTCAATAGTTAAGGGGGTATACAGTCTTGCCCCGATATATCTTATTACATGTGAAAGATACAGAGAGTATTGTCTGACAACAAGGGCATATGTTTCTTTTACATTAGAATAATCGTCACCCGGATCAGTTGTCCATTTAACAATATTCGGAAGAATTCTTTGTAAATTTTTAATTCCATATGCGCCTGCTTTCATTGCATCATCTCCAAGGTCTTCACTTTGACAGCGCGGATCAGATTCGGCACGTTCTGTTCCGTACCATAGTCTTGGATCCTTTTCTACTGATTTGATTATCCAATCGTTTAAATATTTTTTTTCTTCCTGTTCATTTTTGAACTGAGGTAGCCAACGGTATCCCCAATCTATTGCCCACTCGTCGTAAGGTCCGATTCGTGGGAATATACCTTTTTCTGATATGTTATCTTCCGGCTGGGCCACATAATTAAACCGTGCATAGTCCATAATTGAAGGGCAAATGCCGTTTTGTTCTACCCATTTTTTATTTCGTAAACTATCAACAGGTACTGAATAGCTTGCTCCGAAATTATGGGCTAAGCCAAGCGTATGGCCAATTTCATGGGATGAAACAAATCGTATTAATTGCCCCATAAGGCTGTCGTCAAATTTTGATTTTCTTGCTCTGGGATCAATAGCTGAAGCCTGAATAAAGTACCAATCGTGTAACAGTTGCATTACATTGTGAAACCAGTTAACATGGCTTTCCAATATTTCACCAGTCCTGGGATCATGAATGTTGGGGCCACTTGCATTTTCAATGCGAGATGGTTTATAAACAATTGCTGAATATCTGACATCCTGTAAGCTCCAGGTTGAATCTTCTTCTTTAGTGGGCGCTCGGCGTGCATAAATAGCATTTTTGAATCCAGCTTTATTAAAGGCCTTTTCCCAATCATTAACACCTTGTATTAAGTAGGGTATCCACTTTTCCGGAGTGGCAGGGTCTATATAGAATACTATTGGCTTTTGGGGTTCAACAAGTTCTCCTTTTATATATTTTTCTCTGTCTGTTTCTTTAGGTTCAAGCCGCCATCTGGTTATAATGTTTGTCAGTTCTACACCTTGTGGATTAATGTCGAAATCGCTATACGCGTGGAAAAAGTACCCTACACGATAATCAAAAAGACGTGGTTTCATTTCTATTTTAGGTAATAATATCATTGAGCTGTTGAGCTCGTAAGTTGCATTAAAGCCAGCGATCATTTTTTGATAAGTCTTTATCGTTTTGATCTCTATATTCTGTGGGAATGAAGAAATACTTTCTATATAGGACTTGTCGCCCTGGTAATTGGCTAATGTTAATGACGTTTTTGATTCCAGGGAAAAGAAGAATATAATATTATCAGTATTAAGTATGTCTGTTACATCAATTAATACCCCATCTCCATTTTGTGAATATGCCTTAATGTCAAATGCAGCAACAATTGGTTGTAGTGTTGAATTACTTAATGAATGATACATGCCGTTTTCACTGGAGTCCTTTGATCGATCGCCTATTAGGATGCTTTCAATAAATATCTTATTGTTTCCGCCTTTTTTAAATCTGATAATACTTTTTCCGATCTCATCGCCACTATATCCAAGCATATATGCGTCTGATGAGCGGGTTTCGGTTGCAGCCTTGATTATTCTGTTAACGATCAGAATGTCTTTATTAAAAAGGGAATCTCCGATCTCAAAGAAATATCTTTCTTCGTTTTTGTGTATAGTAAAGAGACCTTTTTGAGATATTGTTTTTGCTGTTACTATTTCATGATAGGGTTTCGGTTTGGGAGTAGTTTTTGTAGTTGTGTCGGATTTTGGTTTATTGTCTTGCCTGCTATAACAAATGAGAGATAAAAACAGGAAAAATAATGTAATTCCTGTAGCAATAACTTTCTTCATATGTCGAATTAATTAAAATGGATGTTTTATCGTGGATTTTGCTTTATGTTCGAGATACTGATAACTTCCTGGGGTATCAGGAGTACCCATCTTTTATCATTCGGAGGAAGAGTATATGTTATGTTATTTACAAGCCTTTTTAAAGTAAAATTTGCACCTTCAATATTTAAACGACGCAAGTCGCTCCAGCGTAGACCTCTGTAAACAAGCTCTTTTCTTCTTTCTTTCAGAACAATAGACAAGGCTTCTGCTGATGTAGCGGCAGTTATATCGGAAAACTGACCTGATTTCCATCTTGTTTTCAGTAGACTATTGAGCCATTTCATAGCGCCATTAATATTTTCACTTCTCGCTTCACACTCAGCCATTATTAAGTATAGTTCATCTGTTATGACACCGTCAAAAGGCCCCCATACAACTGAAGTGCCTTCGTAGCTGCCCTGAAAACCAAATGTCCCATCTGTATTTGCTTTAAAAAATACTGTTTTTCTTAAATCATTGACCTGATACATGCCAATTAAGGTAGAATCAATTTTTGCAATAGTATTCTGAAGCAAAGTGTGATAGTTGGGACGATTGAAATACAAGATCTCTTTATTAAATAGTGGAACTGGAGGGGTTTTTAATGGGATCAGTGAATTAAAATCCAGCAGGTAATTGTTGATCTTTAATGCAGAGTCTGCAAATTTTTTTGCATTTCCATAATCCCGCATAGATAAGTACACTCTCGCTAATAGCCCGAGAGCTGCTGATTTTATTGGTCGGGTAGGATATATGGCATTATCGGGCAGTTCTGTTGCAGCAACTTTAAGATCTTCTGTGATCTGAGAATAGGTTTGTCCTACGCTTGAACGAACTGAAGCTTCGTTAATATTGGAGTTTAAACGAAGTACAATGCCTGCTTCATTCATGTTGTCAGTAGAATAAGGCAAGCAATAAAGCTGAGCTAACTCCCAAAATGCATTAGCCCTGATAAAAAGAGCAGCTCCGTGAATATTGTTATATCTTGTTCTTTCTGATTCACCAATTTTTATCGACGGTAACAGGTCCTGTACAACATTTGAATAGTAAACAGGCCCACTGTAAGGCATATACCAGTTATTGTAGTAAGTGGCATTTGCATCCCATACATAATTTGTTCTATCATCTACAATAGGCCTTGAGTTGTAGGTTGACGTGGTGATGTAATAATTATCCGATAATGTTTCCAGTAATAAGGGGCCTTTTTGATTTACTAAATCATATCTATCCAGAATAGCCTGAAGGTCATCTAAGGTAGATGGTACGCTTAATGACTGAACAGGTTTTACGTCAAGATATTTTTTGCATGAAATGCCCATTGATAAAAAAGCAATAAGCGATATAGGAATAATATAAGAGCGATTTTGCTTATTGCTGGTCTTTAATAAGTTAATCATTGTGCATTTAATTAATGGTTTAATCGAAAAGGCAATTATAATCCTATGTTAAATCCAAGTGTATAGGTACGCATAGGTGGTAACGATATTGCTGAGGTGCCTCCTGTGAAATCGGGATCCAGGTTCGATTTGTTCGCACGCCATATCATGATATTTAAGTTGTTTGCATATAGAAAAAGCTGTAGATTTTTTATTGTGTTTCCCAGTTTTTTGAGATTGTTTACCTTATAGGCAAATCTTAGATCCTGAAGTCTTATGTGATCTCCTTTTAGCACATTGACTTCTGATTTGCTATAGAAGTCGTCCCGGTTTTGATCTGAAGGATAATTTAGTGAAGGAACCGTTGTATGTGTTTCGTCGCCAGGTTTCTGCCATCTGCGATAGTAGTCGTTATTGGTTTGCCAGTTTGCATACAGGTCAGTATATCTTATTGTTGGTTTTCTGAAATAATAAGCCATTCTGTATGTAATATTTGCCGATAGCGTGAAGTTTCTATAAGAGAATGAGTTCATCAAATAACCAAAGCACATTGGTAACGCTGATCCATGGAAAACCTGGTTTTTCAAAGAATCATTAAAAATAGCTGTATAATTTTTGCTGACCTGGCCATTTAAAATACCTTGAGGATCTCCATTACTCGGATCTAAACCAGCCCATTTATAGCTGGATATTCCCCATGCAATCTGTCCTTCCCTGGGGTTGATCCCGTAGTCAATGTATTGTGATGCTTTAAATCCTCCATTGGAGTATTTTTTTACAATTGTTTTATTGTAAGAAAGAGAGAAGCCAGTTTCCCATTTCAATTTTCCGTTTAGGTTTATAGAATTAATTGTAACATCTATGCCAGTTCCCCTGAGGCTTGCGGCATTAACTGTATAGGATGATATACCCGTTGTTACATCAAATGGAATTGTTGAAATTAAGTCGTTTGAATTTTTTCGATACCATTCAAAACTTCCGTTGATCCTGTTAGATAAGATACTGTAATCAATGCCAATATTGATTGTTTGAACCTGTTCCCATCTGAGATCAGGATTAGGTGCATTTCCTATAATGGCGTTTTGAAGGTTTGTAAGGCTAAGTACTCCATAGGCAATTGTGGGCAGAGCTGTTCGTGCATTGTCTACATTCCCCATGTAACCTAATGATGCGCGCAGACGTAAACTTTCAATCCATTTAATGTTATAGAAGGGCTCTTTGGATATATCCCAACTAATACCAGATGACCAGAGAGGCTTCCATTTGTTTTTAGTTGCTACACCAAAAACATTGGTTCCATCCCTTCTTGCGCTTAAATAGAAGGAGTACCTGCTTAAATAAGTGTATGATACATTGCCTAATACCGACACAAATCTGTTCCTTATCCCTTCGCTGAAAATTGCGCCTTGTGGTATCTGACCTGTGCCTAATGAGGCATACAAAGGAAAACGCGTTGAAAAGTCTAATTGCGATGCATATGTAAGATTGTTCTTATTATAGCCATAAAATCTGTTACCGGCGCTATTGCCGGATATGTCTGATATTTCAGCTACAGCCATTCCTGAAATATCATGTTTATTATTCCAGTTTTTTTGAAAGCTCAACTGTCCCCTGAGATTGTGACTTTGCTGTTGAGAGTTAAATACGTTAAGTATACCACCTATCGGGATTGGATTTCTTAATGATGCTGTTGTTTGAGCCAGATTGGTATAAAGATTGATCAGGTTTCTTGTGTAAAATGTTTCAATACCCTGAAGATTTCGTTGGTCAGATAGTTGACTGATATATTGATATTTAATATCAGCTTTTAACCATTTCGTTATTTTATACGAAACGCCAAGATTGAGACGTATTGTTTTGTTTTTGGTTGTGTTGTCTGCGAATTTTATTTCATCCAAAGGTCTGTAATGCCAATCAAGCAGCTTGCCGCCACCGGCAGTGTCAGCAAACGAAAGAGCATATGTGTTGACAGTTGCTAAAGGGTTGCCATAGTCATCAGCCAATCTTGCATAAGGGTACAAGGAAATTTTTCCTCCGCCGGTTCCTATAGGATAAGTAAAAGGTGTTGTTCTGGAATTAATCAATCCAAGATTGACTCCTAACTCAACTTCCAGTTGTTTGGTAGGCCGAAGCAAATTGGTGACATTGATCGTATACTGTTCGCTGGGTTTTGCATTTTTTATATTCGGATAGGAGTTGTTAAATCCTAAAGAAATATTATAGCTGTTTGTATTATTGCCTCCACTGAGATTTACATAATGTTGTTGTGAAATTCCTGGCTTAAATATATATTTATTGTAATCATTCCGGACATCCAGTCTTCTTAAAGCATATATCTGAGCTGATGCTTCGGCTGAAGTAATGAGGTTACGTCGCTCGTTATATAATATTTGAACTACTGGTGACCACAGATAATATTGAGGAAAAGCCAATTGGTCATCATAATATCCTTGTGTAAAAAGAAATTTTTCCACATCTATAAAATCCGTGCTGGCCATTTGAGGGTAGTAGTTTAGGTCTGGCTTTTTCTGGATTGTAATATTGGAGCTGATACTAATGCGAAAGGGTTGGTTGTATCTGGAACGTTTGGTATTAATAACAATTACACCATTGCCGGCGCGGACCCCCCATACGGATGCAGCAGCAGCATCTTTTAACACTGTAATGTCAAGAATGTCATTAGGATTAAGCGTTGAGATGTCGCCTGTGAAAGGAAAGTTATCAACTATTATTAACGGATCATAGGCCGGTAATGACCCATTAGAGCGGTTACCTAAAGTACTGATACCCCTGACTTGTATAGCAGCACTGGAGCTTTTTTTGTCAAAAAGAACCCCGGGTACTGTGCCATCAAGTCTGTCAAGAATAGGCATACCTGCCCTACGTGCGTATGATATGCTGTCTAGCTTAACAGAAGATCCTACAAATCTTTCTTTTGAAATATTCTGATAACCGGTACTTACAACTGTTACCTCTTGTGCTTCAACTATTTTGTATGATACAATAATGGTTACATATTCTTGTGAACCTACTCTTATTTCTCTATTTTCTGTATTAACTGATGATATGATCAGTGTAGCATTTGGATTTACTTCTTTTAACTCAAATTCTCCTTTTTCGTTGGTAGTGGTCCCGATTTTTGTTCCTTTGACTGTAACACTGGCAGCAACTACCGGTTCTCCGCTTTCCAGTACCACTTTCCCCCTTACTGTCATCAAGGGAGAAGGTGTATTGATTTCGGGATGGTATTCTACATATATGACTTTATCGGTAACCTGGAAGCGGAATGGTGTATTGCGGAAAATGATCTGCAGGGCTTCAGTGAGATCTGCATTTTTAATATCTACTGACAGCGGGGCGATCTTAGTATCCCAGGATTTGTCGAACATAAAGCTGTAGCCTGTTTGCTGGTAGATGTCCATCAGTAGCGCCGAGGGCGTCGCATTTTGCCTGGAAATAGTAATCTTCTGCGCTTCGGTACTGGCAGCTAATTGCAGACTGATAAAAAGAAAAAGCAGAGACAATTTCATAATCCTGGTTAGTTTACGGTAACAGGTAGCCCTTTCAGCCCCTGAGCAGTGATTTTTCATGTACTTTTGCTTTGGGATGAATGTATTTGTTCGCGCAATGCACAAATCCTGATGAGCCGGTTACATCGTCACATGTAACTGGCTTTTTTCATTAAATAAGGTTGTAGACAAGCCCCGTTGTGGGAGAAAGATGATGTGTTGTGTACGCGGAAATAACAGGAGTGCTCTGTCAAATTAAGCAATCTGACAAACATCTGCAATACTAACCAGCGATGCTACACTAACCACTTTCAATAATGGCTTTTGCATGGATTGGATAATAGCATAGAACCGGTGGCTTTCACAGGCGTCTCTAAGGACGATAATCTGTTTATTGGTATACACCTGGCTGTGTGGCACAATGTCTCCATTTATTGGTGCACCTGCAAGCTGTTAACCCTTCGTATTTTTACGAATGATACAGACCATGAAAAACAAAGTTCTTATGATGATTTTTAACCCCCTCCGGAATACTCTTAAGAAGATAGGAACAGGCAGGCTAGCGCGTGTAAGGCGCACAAAAAGGGGCGCTTGCTTACAATGACTAGCGTTGATGTCCGTCTTCCTGTAAGGATAGATACAGAATCGTACTTTTCATTGCATAAAAAGTCACGGTTTCTTAAAATAAATTTTACTATTTGTTCATATTGGAGCCTTTCTGCCCATATAGGGTAGGATATGTTGAAAATATTATGGCCTGAAAGCCTGTTCCATATAACACATTTATGTTGCCGCAGCAACTGTCCGTGAGTGGTACTATGAAAGAAGAATATAGGAGTTTATTTAAGGTGTATTGGGTAGTAGAGCCGTTGTTTCTGTTTTTATACTGATACAGGGATTTAAAAATACCCGGATAAATGTTTTACCATTTAATTTTATTTCCTGTACTGCCAGGTTTTTTCCTGAGAAGGAAAGTGTAGCATTGTTTTCTATATTATTGATCCTGAATTTGCCGTAGTGGTCTGTAGTGGTTGTTTTATTGTCTTCTATAGCCGTTACCACCACACCTTCTACCGGCCCTTCGTTTTCTATGGCAACCGTCCCTTCTATGTTCAACCGGTCTGAGACTGCCATTTGTTTTTTCAGCGAGATGATGATGAGGTCTTTATCCAGCTCATATTCCAGTGGCTGACCTTTAAAAATGATCTCCAGCACAACAGACAGTTTTGCATTGGTTACATTGATCGTAACCGGTTTGGTAAGGCTACCCCATTGAGCGTCCATCGTAAAGCTAATGCCTGCCTGTTTCCTGATCTCCAGCAGGCAATTTATGAGGCTGGCGTCTTTCTTGTTTAATGAAATGCGATTAGGGCCTGTTGCGTATGTATACATTGTTACCCCTATAAATATTACCAGCAACAATATCCTGCTGCATACTGTATGGTTTTGTATATAGCCTGGATTCCAACCCCGTGAAAAGATCTTAGCGTAGCGCATAAAGCGTTATTTAATAAAATAATCAATGCGATGACTCGGTAAAAGATATATCTGTTACCGGTATGGTGGTAACGGCGAACGTTTGGTTGGTACTGTTGTGAGGAATCCCTGGTATTACCCGGAATGATGCAGCAAATACACGCAGGAAGCCAGCTTCCTCCGGTATCGGGGTTTTCAATGGAATGGCATTTCGTTACATACAGACACTGGTTGCACGTTGAAGCTGACAAAAGTCTCCACTGTTGTCAATATTTTCTCCGGCACCGGAATCCCTGGTTGTAAGAAAATAGAATCCCTTATAGAACGTTGTCTATAGTATCGGTATAATAAAAAAGATAATTACTGAATTATAACTACACAGGTCTGATGGTTAGTTTGTCTGCGCTTAGTTCACATTGCAGTCCGTTTTTGCGCAGCATTTTTATAATATCCTGTAAACTCACATTGTTGTTGATCACTGCAATCAGCTTTTTGTTCAGAACGCCTTTGTATTCTACCCTGATATTGTACCAGCGGGCAATCTGGCGCATAACGGTCTGCAGGTCTTCCCCGATAAAATAGAACAAACCCGATTTCCATGCCAGTATGCTTTGCTCATCCTGGATGCGATGTATGGATAATACATATCCGTTATTTGGTTGTATAGCCTGTTGCCCCGGTTTTAGTACCAGGCTGCTGCCTGTTGGTGTTGTGATCTTTACTGATCCTTCCAGTAAACTGGTTGTTATGGCTGCTTCGTCTTCGTATGCATTGATATTAAAATGTGTACCCAGTACCTTCACTTCCTGTTTACCAGCCACTTTTACTATAAAAGGCATTGCTTTATTGGCTGCCACTTCAAAATAAGCTTCACCGGTTAGTTCTACTACCCGCTGCTGACCTTTGAAAACAGTAGGATAGGTAAGTGATGAGCCAGCATTCAGGTAAACCTTGCTACCATCGGCCAGGCTTACATTGATCTGTCTTCCCAATGGGGTGGTCAGCGTATTGAATAACACAGGTGCATCTGACAATGGTTTTTCATGACCATAGGAAAGTTGGGCTCCGTTCTGTACGGTAAGCGTATTTCCCTGGTTGTTGAATGCCCCGGCCATTATGGTATCCAGTTCAATAACATGCCCGTCGGCCAGTTTCAGCAAAGCCCCCTTTTTGCCGGGTGGCTTGTCAAATATTTCCTGCCGGGCAACGGGTGCCGTTGTTTTGCCGGTGCTGTTATGATACCAGAGGTAAGTACCGGTTAGTACAATCAGTATGGCTGCTGCAATACTGATCACTTTTTTCAGGGCTATCACACCGCCTGTGGCAGGCATATTATCTTCTGTTGCTGTTTCCTCACCTGTATAAACACCTGGCAATTTTGTATCCAGGGTATCTTGCAGCTTTTGTTGTTGTACGTTTAGCCAGTTAAGGCCAGCCTGAAGTGATTCAGGACGTATAGACTCATAATACCGCGCTTCATTCTCTGCTGATGCGTGTACCCAGTACGTAAGTTCCTGGCGCTCAGCGTCGGTCAGTGTACCATTGGTCTGTTTTAACAGCAGGTAACCAATCCGCTCATCCGGCCCCATATCTTTATCTTCTGATATCATAGAACTGCATTTTTACTTGCCCACATCTGATAGATACAAAACGGGGCAACTGATTGCATGCTTTTTTAGACTTTTTTTGAAATTGATCAAAACAATAGCCAGATAAAAAACAGAATACTCCATAACGGGCTGTTTTTAAACAGTGCCTTCATTTTTTTTACTCCCCTTGATTTCTGGCTGATCACTGTAGGCTCGGAGATACTGAGTTTTCGGGCAATTTCACTATTGTCAAGACCTTCTATAAAGGCCATTCTGAAGATCTCGCCGATCTGTCTGGGTTGCAGTTGGTGTAATGCTTCCATAATAGCATTGAGCCGTTCTGCATTAAGGCCCGGTATAGTAACGGGTTCATAAGTGGTTTCAGTGCTGATATATACATAGTCCCTGGCTTTCTGCTGTTCTTTTTTTTCGTTCTCCAGCATTCTGAAACAAAGGTTTTGTGTGGTGTTCCACAGGTACCATTGAACGCCTTTCAGGTCAACGGCTTTTATATGTGCGCGGTTGTGATAGAATTTGATGAAGGCTTCGGCTACAATATCATGGGCTTTTTCTCCAACCATATTGCCTGCCATCAGCAGAAGTTTGTTGCGATACAGGAGGTAGATCTTATTGAAGGCTTCGGTGTCTCCGGCCCGAAGCTGTTCTATAATCTCATTTGCATCCATAGGGCTAACTAAATTTTTGGGATGGATCAACAATTCTGGTAAACCAAAAATCTGGTTGCACCTGTGAAATAGTAAATAGATGCTGGGATTGTTTCGTAGCAAAATGACTACACAACAGTGTTTCCCGGAATTCAATAGGTGAATTCATTGAAACTACGTTAAGGTTAAGTGTTTAGTTTTTTTATCCTGGTTTATCGCAAAATGATTTTCCGGCCGATATGGATATTATCTGAAGGGTATGAAAGGCTGATTTCTCAAGATATTATTAATGAACAGGTTAACAGAATAGATAAGGTTTATGTAGTATGGAATCGTATGCAATGATACAACACTGATGGTAATTATTATAATGACTTTTTCGGGTATTTGTTGATCACTTTGCATATAAGGGGTGTAGGGGCATTTTTGCAACACTGGTGAAAATTTTTAAAGTTTCATTTTAAATTATATTTTTGGATCACTCCACTGTTATCAATGTTTCTCTGTAACCGGGATCGGATAAAACCGATTCTATGTATACAGAAACTGCGCCGATCCAAACAAAACAGGTCATTCCTCTTACTACACTTTACAGTACATACTGGAAACCACTTTGCAGGTTTGCAGAAAAACTTTTAAATGATGAATACCTGGCCGAAGATGTTGTTGCAGATATTTTTGTTAAATACTGGAACAGGAATAACCAGTTTGAACATGAGAACCAGGTAAAAGCATTTCTTTACATCTCCACGCGCAACGCAGCATTGAACATGTTGCAGGCTGCCGATCGTTTACGAAATAAACAAAAAGAGTTGTATCACTATGCAGATAAATTTGAATGGCATGTATACTGTGGCCAGGGTGATCATGCATACGACTTTGAAAAAGTACGTCATGCTATGAAAGATGTTTCACGCAGAAGTCAGCAGGTGATTGATATGTTGTATTTTCAGAACATGAGCTGTGCTGATATTGCAAAATCACTCGGTCTGTCTTATAATACTGTAAAGAATCAAAGAAATAATGCACTGAAAGCACTTCGTCGCCAGCTTGCTGACCGCAGAGCCTGATAATATCCAATACAGTTAATATTATATCCTTCCAGGCATTTTACATGTCGGTTGACAGTGTAATGGCAAAGCTATTTTCATTTGTTTAAATGGTTTTTCGCAATATGGTAACGCTGCTATTGTTGGCGTTGCAACTAGGAAAAGTTGCCGATTACAGATAAGGATGGTGAAGCGCGTTTTATTGCTGTAACAAAAAGGCTGCATATCATCCGGCTGGATGTGAACGATAATACCCGGTATGTTTAAAACAAAAAAATACCGGGCAATATCGCATCATTGTGATTATAACATCTTTATTGAATAGTTCCCAGTATGTTTTACTGATAAAATCCTGTAATAATAAATTTTTCATGGATCGCTGTAATGGCTGTTTATACGCTGTTACAGCGATTTTTTTACATGCATGAATAGCTTTTTGTCAAAAAAATGTCTGGAATCCGATTAACGGCGTATATTTGTCTACCAAATTAGTGGACTAATATATTATTACAACAAACCATTATTATGCATTCCCTGAAAATCAACTACCTGTTTAATTGCAGTACCGGCGCCTACCAGTACTGCACTGTTTATCGCTGTTAATTATCAATCTTTTTCTAGCGAACTTTCTTGCCATTCCGGGTATGCGGATAACCGTATGCAGTAAAATTGTTTTGTAGCAACAATTACTGTAGCGTTTTCGTGTATCAGCCTCTATACTATTCTCTTAATCATTTAATGTTTACGGATGAAGCAACATCTACCGATGTGGTTAATGGCTCTTTTATTGCTACCACTTTTCAGTATAGCCCAGCGCCAAAGCTCTACCATTAATTCTGTTTTACATGGCAGGGTTACAGATCTTAAAAAAGGAACGCCGCTTGAAGGTGCTTCTATTAGTATTGTTAATACCACGCATAGCGTGGTGACAGATAAGGATGGCAAATTTGTGTTCCGTACAGGACAGAGTTTACCGTATGTTATTACAGTAAGTTATATAGGATACAAGCCGCAGACAATAACAGTTACTACAGAAGATATTGAGATAAAGCTGGAGGAACTGCCAACTCAGCTGGAAGATGTAGTAGTAACGGGTGTTGCGGAAGGCACCAGCCGCAAGAAATTATCTTTTGCACTTACCAAGGTTAATACAGAACAACTGAATACTGTACCTGCTACAGATGCCTCTCAGTCGCTGAGAGGTAAAGTAGCCGGGTTGCAGATAGACCAGTCTTCCGGCAACCAGGGTGCTACTGTTTACCTGCGTGGAGCCAAATCCATTAATGGAAATATTGCACCGTTATTGGTGGTGGATGGATTTGTAACAGCACTGGGGCTTTCAGACCTGAACCCACAGGATATAGAAAGTATTGAAGTGGTAAAAGGTGCTGCGGCCTCGGCCTTGTATGGTACCCGTGGAGAAGGTGGGGTAATACAGGTGATCACCAAAAAAGGAAAAGGACAGAACAAGATCAGTATTACTGTAGACAACGAATACGGCATCAGCAATGTACAGCGGACACCGCCCACTTCAAAATATCATTTTTATAAAGTAAACGCAGACGGTTCTTTTGTATTAAGCTCCGGCAATAACAGGACACTGGATTATAAAGACAATGGTTTTTCATTGAACCAGCATCCATACACCACGTATCACGATAACGTGAACAATATGCTGAGCAATAACCCGTATTACACCAATTTTATTTCTATATCAACAGCCGGTGACAAGTACAACCTATACGCTTCTTTTCAGAATCAATCCAAAGGTGGTATTGCCGGACCCATTTCACCGGATACCCGTAGAACGGCTTTGCTGAACGTAGGGTATAAGCCCAATAAAAATATTGAGGCCGAAGTAACCGTACAATATTTTAACCGCAATACGCCTTCTTCATCGCTTTCATCCAGCGGAGCAGGATCGGTATTGTATTCAGCGCTTTTGTATGAACCTTTTGTTGATCTTACAGAAAAACAGGCTGATGGCAAGTATGCTTTTAAGCCTTATGGATTTGATATCCAGAAATTCAATGTAGGTAATCCTTTTTACCAGCTTAATTACCGCGAGTACAGTAACAATAGTAATAACTATATGATCGGCGGTAAGCTGCGGTATAAATTCTCTAAAAAGATCTCCGCCGAAGTAAGCGGTGCATTTCAGAATCAATACACTGAAACAGAAGATTATTATCCTATAGGTTACCAGACACTGACACCGGAAGTGAACCGCAACAACGGATATTATGGACTATCTACAGAAAAGGTTGCTGCTAAAAACGGACAGGTACAACTGAACTATAACGACAGATTTGGCAATCTTGATTTTGGTGTAAGCCTGAAATCAGTGTATGAAGAAAACCGCGTTACTGGTCTGAGTGCTTCTGGCTATAACCTGAGTGCGCCTGTAAAAAGTCTGAACGTAGTAGAAGCGGCCAGTCGCTCTACTTCTTCTTCCTGGAGCCAGCTGGTGAACTATGGTTATTTTGTCAACGTAAAATCGGCGTGGAAAAACAAAATATTTGTTGACCTGCTGGGACGCCTGGACCAGAGCTCCCGTTTTGGTTCCAACGTAGCAACTGCATTTTTCCCAAGAGCTTCAGTGGCATACCGAGTTACTGAAGATGTAAATCTGGGACCGGTAACTGATCTTAAACTACGTGGTGCTTACGGACAGGCGGGTAGTTTACCGGCATTCGGCGCCAAAGAAAGCAGGGTGTCACTTTCCAGCACCGGAGGTGTCAGCTATACGCGCAGGGACAATACCAATCTTACGCGTGCGGTAACATCTGAGCTGGAAGTAGGTTTTGATGCGGTATTGTTTAATCGCATCAACATACAGGCAAACTATGCACGTGCGGTCAGCAAAAATGATTTTATACTGGTGCCACCATTTCCACCTACAACTGGTACTGCCGGCATCTGGGATAACCTGGGTGAAGTACGTTCCAGTTCATACGAGGTGGAGATCAATGGAAATATTTTGCAGCAGGTAAAACTGAAATGGAATGCCGGTGTTACGTTCAGTCGTGTAAGAAGTACCATTACTTCGCTGGGTAATGTACCCGAGTTTACTTCCGGTGGTTTCCGGAAAGCTGCCGGTATCAGTCCTTACTCTTATTATGGTTATAGTATTCTTACCAGTCTTTCGCAACTGGAACTGGATGAAAAAGGATTTGTAAAGAATGCAGCAGGTGGTACATTGAAACCTGAAGATTTTACTACGAACAGTCTGGGTTTTGTAGTATTGAAAAGCCAGATCGGTACCGCTGCAGAAGTACCGGTGTTTTACCAGAATGCAGCTACGGGTAATAATAAAGTGATCGGCAACGCACAGCCCGATTTCCTGGTTGGTTTTTCCAACTCATTTAGCTGGGGTCCTTTATCGTTGTATGTTGTACTGGATTGGAAACAGGGAGGGCAGAAGTACAATGAAACTGTTAACTATCTCACGTATCAATACCGCTCAACCTTTACAGACAGAGCTGTTGCAGCAGGATTACCACTGCCGTTTGTAACGGGTGTATTCAATGCACAGCAAACAACAGATTACTGGATGGAGAACAGCGGTTATTTATCGCTGCGCGAAGTGTCGCTGGGATACCAGTTGCCGGTACAGAAACTGAAAGTGTCAAGTGTGATCAAGGGCGCCAGGTTATCATTGATTGCCCGCAACCTGTATACATGGACCAGGTTTACCGGTGTTACTCCTGAAGGATGGGAATCGGATTTTTACAACTATCCCACCTTCCGCACATTCAGTAGCCGTCTTACGCTTAACTTTTAAACAGAAGAACATGAAAAAACTCATTTATATATTCCTTGCGCTTTACCTGTTCAGCGCCTGCAAAAAGATAGGGTTTGATGATCCTTCCTCTTTTACCAATGATGAAGCCAATGCCCAGATCAGGGACCTGGGATACAGATTGGTGACCAGCAGTATACAGAATACTTTTAATACCACTACCAGTTCAGCCGGTACACACTTCAGTTTGCTGGCCGATCAAACCACCAATACCAATGGCAATTCTTCCTGGTGGGATTTTGCCAACGAACCCCGGTTACGGCTCAATAACAATGCTTCCTACAGAGGTGCTGTTACCTGGAATACATTCTATAACAATTTTTACCAGGCCAACCTGGATGCCACTATTGCACTGGACATAATCGAGAACCAGAAAAAAAACATTCTCGATAACCTGGGAAATGATCGTACCAAAGATTGCCAGGTGGCCGCCTATTTTTCAAAAGGTGTGGCTCAGGGATACCTGGGTGTGATCTTTGACAAAGGAATCATTGTAGATGTGGCCAATTCGTCTGCCCGAGATTTTCCTAATTCATACAAGGACCTTATCGCAAACGGTCTGAAGCTGATCGATAAATCTATTCAGCTTGCAGAAGCATATCCCGCACTGAAGTTTGATTTTTTAACGGGTATTACTATCGACAGAACCACATTTATACAACTGGCCAATTCACTGGCTGCAAGGATACTTTCATCACAACCACGTGATAAAAATGAAGCTGCAGCATTGGGAAATGATCACTGGAACAAAGTGCTGGCCTATGCTTCAAAAGGTATTACTGCCGATTATACCATTACTACAGTAACAGGTGGTTATTACAACCAGTTGTTGTCTGGCCTGGTACAACGTAATACCGATGGTTCCGGCTGGCTGGCTCCTGATATTAAGATTGCGTGGCTGGCAGATAAAACAGGTAATACGCCCACGTTTTATCCTGCTACGGGAATACTGCCTGCCATCACATCTGATGATGCGCGTTTTTATGACTACTTTGGCTATACGCCCAGTTTTGGTATCATGCTGGAATCACGTGGAAGAGGTTTGTTCACGAATTATTACCGTATCAGATGGTTCAATACACGCAATACACTCAATACCCCGGGAGCTATCAATCCTTATTTCCTGTATGAAGAGATCAGGCTGCTGAAAGCAGAATCAAAATTCTGGCTGAAGGATTATGCCGGTGCTGCTGATGAACTGAACAACAGCACTGCTGCGCGGATAGCCAAAGGCAAATTGCCGGCAGTAGCTGCAACAGAAAGTGCTATCAGAAACGTATTACACTATGAATATTCGATAGAGATCGATGGTGCGGGTGGCGCCTTTGTTCCTTTCACATTTATGCGCAGGAATAACCTGCTGATAGGTGGTACACCCACTGAGTATCCGCTACCGCAGTTGCAGTTGGAACTGACGAAGAACGTTGTATACACTTTTGGCGGCAAGGCTTTCTTTGGTGAAAAAGGAAGTAACGGAGAAGTAGCCACTGCACCAAATGAAGGCTGGAAAGCATCAGAATAAAAATAATTCAACATTAAAACCATCAATATATGTCTGCCAGGAATATAACATCCATAACAGCCCGTGCTGTATCTGCCACGGGATTGTTGTTTCTCATGCTGACCACGCATACGGCTTTGGCCAATAAGGAAACGGTAAAAATAAAAGGGGAAGCTGTTGGTATCGGTGACTCCAGGAAGATATACCTGCAACGCTATTACAATAAGATGTTCTTTGTAATAGATTCTGCGGTAGTATCGGGCGGTAAGTTTTCTTTTTCTTCCAAAATAGAGGTGCCGGAATTGTACGGTATCTCTGCCGATACAACTTCGTTGTCTACTTTGTTTGTGTTTATTGACAGCAAAAATGAGCTATCTGTTTATCTTGATACTGCCAGGGGCGGCAGAAACTCAAGAATAAAAGGATCTGAAGCCAATGATCTTTACAAAAAGTACCAGCAGAATGCCCGCAATGTAAATATTGAAGAGTTCATAAAACAACAACCGGCTTCTATTGTATCAGCGTTTGTATTGTACAGGTATTTTTCACCTGAGCTATCTGCCGATGACGTCGTGAAATACACCAACCTGCTGGATAAGTCACTTGCAGGAACACAATATGTAAAATTGCTGAAAGCGTTGCCAACAGCTTTGCGCAACACGGCCATTGGTATAAAAGCGCCTGATTTTACATTATCCGATCCCAACGGTAACCCCGTGAAATTATCTGATCATTTTGGAAAATACCTGTTGGTGGATTTCTGGGCTTCCTGGTGCGGTCCCTGCAGAAAGGAGAATCCTAATGTAGTGCGGTTGTATCACCAGTACAAAGACAAAGGTTTTTCTGTGTATGGTGTTTCACTGGATAGTAAGAAAGATGCCTGGATTGAAGCAATTAAAAAAGATGGCCTGGAATGGACACATGTTTCTGATCTGTTGTTCTGGGATAGCGGTCCTGCAAAACTGTATGGTATCAGGGGCATACCTGGTAATGTATTGCTTGATCCTTCCGGGAAGATTATTGCAAGAAACCTGCGTGGCGAAGCACTGGAGAAAAAACTGGCAGAGTTACTGCCCTAATACTGCTATACAAAAGAAAAGGATATTATTCCGTACCGGAGTAATATCCTTTTTTATTTATTGAACCCGGATACGTTATTGATGAACCTGATACTATACCGTGGTACCAGGGAAAAGAATATAGAAGGTGGTGCCTGCATTTTCCCTGCTGTCGAACCATATTTTGCCGCCTTGCTGTTCTACAATCTGCCGGCTGACAGATAAACCGATACCAAAAGATTCTTCTCCTTCCGTGCCTGCGCGTTGTGCTTCTGCCACCACGTCAAACACTTTGGATTTTAAATTGTCCGGAATGCCAATGCCATGATCTTTTACCATGACCAGGATGCCGTCGTCTGTTTTATTAAGTGTAACCAGGATCGTGCTGCCGGCAGGACTGAATTTGGATGCGTTGCCGATAAGGTTTGCAATAACACGCCATAGCGAATCCTGGTGAAGTGCCAGTGTAACCGGTACAGTGCTTACCTCCAGGAATTGCTTTTTGGCCTGTATCTTATGTTGCAGCAATTCCACACAGTAATGAATCAGTGCTTCCAGGTCAACAGGTTCTTTAGGTAGCTCCTGCACCTTTACCCGAAGCAGATCGTTTACAAGCTTTAAAGAATTGTCACCTGCTGTTTTTACCAGTTTCCACATGGTCTTATTATCGGCAATAGCAGTATTGTCATCTATCATCATGGTAGCGGCAGATACAATTGCACCAATCGGGTTACGCAGATCATGTGCCACTATTTTCATGATCTTTGAATTGTCTTTTTCACTTTGCAGCAAGGCTGCTACCATGGTTTTTTTCTGGGCATTGGTATCTCTTAAAGTGGCAATGTGTTTGCGCGAACGTTTCAGGTGGAACCAGGTGATCAGTGCAATGATAATGGCCATTAGCAATATAGCGGCAGTACCAAAAAGATAAGCTGTTTTGATCTGGTTGTTTTTCTGCAGCATTTCTACTTCAAAACGATGCTGATGTTCTTCAAATGCCTGGTCCATATCAGACTGGTTCAATGCGCTTTTTACTTTGCGCATGGAGTCATCAAACGCGTAGTAGCGTTTCATGTAGTAATAGGCCACCGGTATATTATTTGTTTTTTCAGCGTATTTCCATTTCAGGTTGATCCATTTGCCTACCACCTGATCATTTTCGAGGCTTTTACCTCTTCCGGAAAGGATATCTTTTTCCAGCTCGTTGAGCAGGGAGTCTGTTTGTTTGTAATGATCAAATTTCAGATACAGGTCAGCCAGTTTGGTTTTGGCTGTTTGTGCATCTTCTATAGCAAAACCTTCTTTATCGTTGATGCGGATGCTTTCTCTTAAATGTTTTTCTGCTTCATTGAAGTTGCGTAACCTTGCAAAAGCACCGCCCAGGTTGCCTTCTATTACACCTGTGGCAAGATCTATAAAATCATTTTTTTCAGGCCAGTATGTTTTGTTTGTTTTTACAAACTGAAGTGCTTGCTGATAGTAATGAACAGCACTGTCTGGTTTGCGGGCTCTTTCATAACAGAGGGCAATGGTGTTGAGCACACCTTGCGGTAAAATGAATTGATAATAAAATGCATTGGTGGCAGGTTTACAGCTTATAGCCTGTTGGTAAGCATCCAGCAGGTAGGGAACTGCTTTCAGAAATTCTTCTTTGGCATAACAGATGAGTCCCAGCGAATTACTGAAGTCCGTAAGACTACAGGTATCCAGGTTCTGTTGTGCAAAATTTCTGCCGTCGAAATAACTGTCAAATGCCTGTGTAAATTTCTTTTCAGCCTGGAATGCACTGGCTTTTTCGTAGAGAGAATGCGCATATTCAAATTTGTATTTAGATTCACGGCCTTCCAGTAACCTGAACATGCTGTCTATGTATTGCCAGCGGAGGATGCCATCAGGTTTTACGTTACTATAAAAGCCGATCTTTAACCTGTACTTTCTCCAGAGATCACCGGTGCCACGGCGGGGGGTAACATTATACACGGAATCAAGATAGGGCATAGCACGTTCCGGCACCTGATCCTGTAGCTGGCTTACTTTATCGGCTATACTATCTGTCCAGGAAGGATGGTCTGGATAAGCAGGCGTTAAACGACAGGAGAAAAAAGTACATATAAATGATAATAGCAAGATAAACCGGCAACAGGTGATGTGTAACGGGCGTGTTGGATACATTCCCAGGAATTAGTTTAGGTAAATTGGTTTTTTATTATAGGTTGAGCCTTGTGCCTGTAAAATTGCTGCTTTTCCGGGAAATACATTCTCTCTTCAGGCTGCTGGTAATACAATGTGTATAAATTATGCAGTCATATTTGTTCTAAATCAAAAAAATGCGGCTCGGTTCATGTTTTAGCTTGCTGTTAGCGATATAATATTGTTATTATGGTTTTTGCTAATGCGTGGTGTAATATAACGATGATCTGTAAAACAGGTTATGCATTGCCTGTTATTTTTGTGAAACCTTTTTCCGGTACTTGACCGGCGATATGCCCATGAACCTTGAAAAAATGCGGGAAAAATAATACTGGTCATAAAATGCCAGTTCACCGGCAATCTGTTTTACCGGTTTTCGGGTAAAAGCCAGCGACTGGCAGGCATCCTGGATCTTCAATTGATTAAAATATTCAACCGGTGAAAAGCCGGTCTGTTGTCTGAACAATGTAGAAAAATGAGAAACAGACAAATGGCAATAACCTGCAAGGTCGTTTAAGGTGAGGGTACTGTGCAGCTTGTTCTTCATCAGTTCAATGGTGGCAGCAATAGGATCGGCGGGTTGCGTGGTGGCTACGCGATTGTATTTTTCCTCATACAGCAATGAAGATAAGAAATGATAAAAGATCATATTGGCATAACGCAGGTTGTCTACACTGTAACCATTCTCCAGGTTAAAGCAAATCTCTTCAAACAACCGGATGCGGTTTTCATTGTAAGACAGATAGGGCAGGTAGTTTTGTGAATTATTGGTGATCAGATCTACCACAAAGGTTGCAATGTCGCCTTTAAAATGTACCCAGTAAATAGTCCATGGATCGGTATCATCCACACCGTATTTGTGTGGTGTACGTGCAGGTATTACAATGAAGTTGGAAGGAGAAATATCCATCTTTTTCTTATTGATGGTCACCCAGCCATGTCCTTCCACACAATAGATGATAATGTGCTGGCTAATACCATGCGGACGATCAATGTAGTGCTGATGTGCTTTGGGATAATAGCCAATGTCTGTAATATAGATCTGCCTGGTAACAGGATCTTTCTTTAAAAATTCAGTATCGATCTTCTGTGGCAATACAATAAGTTTCTGTCCTTCAAAACCTTGTCTTTTACGTAATTTCTTTACTGCCATAGACTGGTGGTTGTATTTGACATGACCGTATAAAAGTCCATCTTTTTCATAAAAAATCCTATTCTCCGGCTAAAAAAGGAATACGAATTTTGACAGTGCAGCCAAAATATCCATCTTTCTCATTGGATACAATTTATTTAGACCAAAAACGATTGCAATGAAAAAATTGTCCTTCTTTCTTTTTTTCACCACTATAGCACTGTGTAGCCTACAGGCCCAGGTACCATCCCGCATCTTAAAAGGAAGGGTAACGGATGCAGAAACCAGGTTGCCTGTTGCAGAGGCTTCTGTAAGTGCTACCGGTGAAAATGCACTGGGTATCACTACCGTCAATGGTACTTTTTCTATAAGCGTAAAAGGCAAAGCGATCCTGGTGATCAGTCATATCGGATACAAAACTCAAAGTGTCAATATTGCCGAAACAGATACTGCTATACAGGTTGCATTGCAAAAAGATGCAGATGCTCTGAGTGATGTGGTAGTGATAGGTTATGGTAAACAGCAGAAAAAAGATGTAACCAGTGCTATTTCCAGTATTTCCGGAAAAGAGCTGCGGGAGCTGCCTGTTACCAATATCAATGCAGCGCTGCAATCGCGTATACCGGGTATGCAGGTAGTGAACTCCGGTTATCAACCCGGTGCTGGTACCAATGTGCGCATCCGTGGTATCAATACCATTACACAGGGAACAGGCCCCATTTATGTAGTGGATGGAGTAGTAGTAACTTATGATTTGCGCGAGATCAATCCCAATGATGTAGAATCAATAGATGTATTGAAGGATGCATCTGCTGCCGCCATTTATGGTTCCCGTGCTTCAGAAGGGGTTGTGATCATTACTACCAAAAAAGCCAACAGCGGCAGAACTACGGTAAACTATGATGCTTATTACGGCGTGCAGAAGATGATCAAAACCTACGATTTTGTTGATAATATCAATGACTACGTAAACCTGCGTCGTGCCGGTCTGAGCGATGAAGACCCGGTGGCATGGCCCAATGGGCCTGGCATTGACAGCCTGTTGTTCAATGGAGAAGAAAGACGCAATATAGCTGCCGGCAGATGGACAGACTGGGTAGGCGCAGTAACACAAGTGGCGCCGCAGATGAGTCATACCCTTAGTGTATCAAATGGCTTTGGTAAGAATAAGTTTTACCTGAGTGGTAACTACCTGAACCAGGATGGTATCATCAAAGGTTCAAACTTTGTACGCTATTCTGTGAAGGCTAACATGGAATCGGAGGTTAGTACAAAACTGAAGGTGGGTATCAATACCAATTTTTCACATATCAAAAATGATGTAGTGAGTAATGAGGTGTTTTACAATGCCGTAACCATAAGTCCGTTGATGTCTATATACGATTCAACAGGTAAACCTTCTGCCAATATAGACCCTTCCAGCGGCAACCTTTTGTTCAATAACCCGGTTACACTTACAAGGTCGCCGGTGCACAATATTGATGACCGTTTTTTGGGTAACCTGTTCGGCGAATATAAGATCATTCCGAACCTGGTATTCAGAAGCAGTTTTGGTGTGGACGTATACAAAAACCAGCGTTTTGAATATTACCCGCGTACCACCAGTACAGGGTTTGCCAAAAAAGGCATTGCGAAGGTGCAGAACTTCGGCTGGCGCGATTTTCTATGGGAAAATACCCTGGCCTATAGTTATTCTCCTTCATCAGATCATGCATTTGATTTTCTTGCAGGCGCCACGTACCAGCAGCGGAGACAGGAATGGAATTACGAAGAGGCTTCCGGTTTCCCTACCGATGATCTGACTTATAAAAATATGGGACTGGCCAGCAATCGTGATGTAATTGCTAGTGATTATTTTAACTGGTCTGTTTCCTCGCTGCTGGGACGTGTTATTTATAAGTTCAAAGGCCGCTACATTATCAATGGTACCATACGCAGGGACGGTTCTTCCCGTTTTGGTGCAGAAAATAAATACGGTTATTTCCCCTCTGTAAGTGGCGCATGGCGTGTGATTGATGAACCATTTATTGGTCTTAAAACAAAGGCTATTATCAATGATGCCAAGATCCGTGTAGGGTATGGTGTGGTGGGTAACCAGGAAATACCGATAGCGGCGATCTTCACGCAGATGAATCCCGGTGCTTACCCGTACAATGGTTCATCACAGACCTCTGGTTTTCAACTGGGCACCAGCACACAAGGTAACCCTGCGCTGAAATGGGAAAGTCAGCGCCAGTTCAATGCCGGTCTTGACCTGGCCGTATTCAACAATCTGGTACGTGTAACATTCGATTATTACAATAAAAATATTCATGACCTGTTGCTGAATAACCCACTGGCACCTTCACAGGGATTTGACAGCAAATGGATCAATGTATCGCAGATGAATACCCGTGGTATAGACCTGGGTGTAAAACTGAGTCTTATCAGGAAAAGAAACTTTGACTGGCAGATGGATATCAACTGGTCAAAGTTTACTACAAAGATCACCAAACTATTGCCGGGTGTGGATTCTCTCAGCCCCTACCTGAAAGTAGGAGAGGCGCCCAACAGCCTGATTGTTGATTATATATACGATGGCCTTTATCAGAAAGGTGATAATTTTTCACTCAACCCCGGTGCACGTCCCGGTGATATACGTGTAAAAGATCTTGATCACAATGGCACTATCAATCAGTACGACCGTACTATTGTGGGCAGAACCATACCCAAAGGCTGGGGTGGTATCTGGAGCTACTGGCGGTACAAACAATTCTCTATGACTGTATTTGCCAACTATACCTACGGGCATGATATCAGTAATAAAGCATACCAGGACTATCTGTATTATTCCAGCAAAACAGCTACAAGAACCATCAAAGCAGGTTTGAACTACTGGCGTCCTGATAATATGCAAACAGATGTACCACGTCCCAACCAGTTTGGCAGATCATTGCGTGCATTGCCGGCAGGTACTTCCAGCTTTATAGTACAGAAAGGCGATTTTATCCGTATCAGGAATATTACGCTTGCTTATGATGTGCCATCTGCTTTGTTAAGCAAAGCGCATATCAATTCACTGCGTGTATATGTACAGGCTGTAGAACCATTCCTGTTCACAAAATATAAAGGTATTGATCCGGAGATCAGCGTGGGGCAGTATGATACATATCCCCGTTACCGTACTTTCCTGTTCGGCGCACAACTCAGTTTTTAATCTTTCAAAATTGTCTTGCCATGTGTATAATAAAAAACAACATTTACCGGCCATACATATTTATAACAGTATTTATACTGCTGACAGCATCGGCCTGCAGCAAAAAATTAGACATCACACCCGAAACATTTGTATCTCCTGAGGAACTGTATAAAACAGAGCAGGGCGCTGTGGCAGGTGTTACTGGTATTTACCGAAAAATGATGGAACTGAATAACGGAGACTATTATTTTGTAGGGATCGTTGGTACCGATGAAGGAAAAACAACATCTTTTGTACCTACCTGGGGTGGTTATTGGCAGCACTATGATGGCATTAATAGTTACAATAGTTTGCTGACTGCCCAGAACCAGTTGGTACAGGGAACCTGGAATGCTTTGTATAAAGGAATTGTAAATGCCAATGACGCAATCAGGTATATTCCATCAGCATCAGCTTCGCAACAGGTTAAAGACCGTTTGATGGGAGAGGCAAAGTTTCTACGGGCAGTATATTACTTTAAACTGGTGCAGTTTTTTGGCGGGGTGCCCATGCCTACAGAACAGGAAGATCCTGTGGCTGATGCCAATGGTGGTAAACCCAGAAGCAAGGAAGAGGATGTGTATGCACTCATTATTGCTGATCTGAAATTCGCTGCTGATCATTTACTGAGCAAAGGAACTGCAGAAACAGGTCATGCCAGTAAAGAAGCTGCACAAACGCTGCTGGGTAAGGTATACCTGACGCGGAAAGACTATAACAATGCAAAACTGACCCTGCAGCCGTTGATGACAATATCGAATGTGGCATTGATGACCAATTATGCCGACCTGTTTAAAGAAGAGAATGAGAATAATATAGAGTCATTGTTTGAGATACAATACACCAACGAGAATGGCAACACCAACGGACAGGCAAATACATTGGGTGGATGGCAGATACCGAATACCTACAGTGGCGGCGGCGGACATGTGGTGATCCCCACTGATTATTACAGCAATAGTTTTGAAAGTGGTGATACCAGGCGCGATGCTTCTATACGCTATGTTTTTTATGATGCAAACGGCAATATGGTAGATTACTCATGGTGGGCTGATGTAGGAAAACCACATGTAAAGAAATATGATATTACACAGGGAAAATCACTGAATGGAGGACTTTCTTCGCGCAACCTTTATTATCTGCGTTATGCAGATGCGATACTGATGTATGCAGAAGCACTGAACGAACTTAATGAAACTTCCAATGCATTACCCTTACTGAATAAGATACGCAACAGGGCAAAGTTATTGAATTGGGAAACCGTACTGGGTCATCAGCCCAGCCAGCAGGAAATGCGTGATGAACTGCTGAAAGAACGTATGCGTGAACTTGGTTTTGAAGGATGGCGCTGGTGCGACTTGAAAAGGACCGGTAAACTGCTGGACCAAACCAAAACATATAACAAGGACGCTACACCTTATATTTCGCAAAAGAACCTGTTGTTCCCGATATCATCCAGGGAGTTTGAATTAAATCGTGCACTTAAACCCGGTGATCAGAATCCTGGTTTCTGATTAAACAGCAATAGCAGACATGTCAGCAGGAACTGTAATAATAAAACATACAGGCATAATGATAAAAAGATGGGCTTTTGTTGTAGGGATATTGATCGCATTAGCGCCGCTATCTATACACGCACAACAAAAAATGGTAACCAGCGATAGCGTAGTGGTCAGCAACAACTATGTAAAAGTGGTGGTGCAGTTGGCTACGGGATATGTCAGTTACAGATTCACTGCCGGTATTTCATTTATCAATACGGTGGCTTCTGTACAGGATCTTCAGCGCGGACAACTGGTATCAGCCGGTTTTGATAAGCACAGTGTTACTACAGATGCAATTAAAGATCCGTTGGGGAAGGGTATCTGCATAAATGTACAGCATGAGTCGGCCGGCAAAACTGCCAGGCTGACCCAGTACATTACGATATATGAATCAGCGCCTTTTGTACTGATCAGTGCAGAGGGTGCAGCTACAGATCAGGCAATGATGATGGAAACAAGAAATATTTCACCATTGACCATTTTACCTGCATACCAGGGCCGGGTAACAATGCCGGGCACCGATGCTGTTTTTACAGATTATCCGTTTGATAATGATAATTGGGTGGATGTAATTGCAAGACGATGGCCCGACAACGGAAAGTCTGTCAGCGGTATCAGTTATGAGCTGGCATCTGCCTATAATGAACAAACAAAGAGTGGCTTTGTAACAGGCAGTGTAGTACATGATTTCTGGAAAACCGGTGTACTGTATGGCACCGGTACACATGCCGGTAGCATTGATTCGCTGGTAGTGTATGGCGGTGTGGCTACCAAAGACAATCCTTCATTGCCCGATTCGTATGGAGGAAGAGATGGTACACACGACTATGTGCCGCATGGTACTCAGACCGGCGCATCTGTATATGCTCCATTGATCTATTTATCAGCATCTGCCGATGTACGAAAGGACCTGTTATCATTTGGCAGTATTATAAAAAAAGTAAATGGTATATCTGCATGGAAGCATGCGGCACCTTTTTACTGGAACAGTTTTGGTGTAGAAGGCGTACTGGGGTATGAAAAAGTAATGATGCCGGGAGATGTGGCTAAGATATCTGATTTCATCAGTTCACTACCCAATTTCAACCGTACCACGCAACCGGTACTGAGTATTGATTCTTACGACCAGGGGATCTACACTACAGATGTTCTAAAATCCATTGGTCGTTATGGTAAAAAGAAAAACCAGAAAATAGGTTTCTATTTTATCCCCTTTTCATTATGGACATGGAAAAACAGTATTAACGATGCAAGGCTTACCAATACAAATCATCCATTACGCGATGTGATACTGCTGGATGAAAAAAATCAGTACGTACCTTATAAAGACGGAGACTGGGGGGCTTTCCCCATTGATCCTACGCATCCTTATACCAGGGATTTTATTATTGAGCAATTAAAAAAAGCTAAAGCGATCAATGCAGAGTTTATTAAAATAGATTTTTTATCGGCAGGGGCGTTGGAGTCTACCCGCAGGTTCAATCCTGAAATACGTACGGGTATACAGGCTTACAATTATGGCATGAAGCTGCTGCGGCAGTTGACAGATTCCATACTGGGACCGGATGTTTTTATTACACAGGCTATCTCTCCATTGTTTCCCAATCAGTATGCACATACAAGATTCCTGTCAACAGATGTATACTCACACTTACGGAATGATATACCTGGCTTTCCGCATTATGGAAGTACCTGTGCGTCTATGATCAGTGCTACCAACTTCTGGTGGACACAGGGTAACCTGTGGCCTTACACCAATATGGATGTGTCGGTAATGAAACGTTTTCAGAAAAATAAAGAACTGAGCGAACAGGATGTAAAAGTTCGGATACTCTCTATGATGGTGATGGGCAGTATACTGGGTGATGGTTCTGATTTCAGAGATAAGCTGGCAGCAGAACGTGGCAGGCTGTTCCTGGATAATAAAGCTGTTTGTGAATTTTTCAGTCATCCGAAAGCGTTTACCCCGTTACGCTTTCCTGTAGGGAATGGGCAGGATCAGCAACTTAGCTATTACCTTCCGGGTGATACGCTGATGGTGGCTGCATTCAATTTTGACCTGAAAAATCAGTTTACGGAGAAGTTCAGTAAGACAGAGCTAGTGTGGCCGGATAAAGCGTATAAGCTCGAAGATATATTGTCAGGCAAAGAAATAGCCCGTGTAGGCAAAGGACAAAATGAGTTTGCTATAACGGTGGCAACAGGTGATGCCGTAGTGATAAGGATGGTTCCGCTGGAATAATGTTGTATATTAAAGCGGCGGCGTAAGTATATACACAGCAATGAAACTGAGATAAAATATATTAAGCTATGAGTGTTAAAGCATGGGTAGAAAAAGTAACCATACCCACATATGGTACAGGTAGTCCGGAAAAAAATCCGATGTTCCTTGAAAAGCGTGTTTACCAGGGTAGCAGTGGTGTTGTATATCCGCACCCGGTAATAGAAAAGATTGCAGATGAAAAACATGATAAAACGTATACAGCCCTATACCTGGAAAATGAATACCTGCTGATCATGGTATTGCCGGAACTGGGTGGTCGTATACAACGTGCTTATGATAAAGTGCGCAACCGTGATTTTGTATATTATAACCAGGTAATAAAACCTGCATTGGTAGGACTTGCCGGGCCATGGATATCGGGTGGTATTGAATTTAACTGGCCACAGCATCACCGGCCCGGTACATTCAGTCCCGTTGATCATACCATTGAAGAACATAGTGACGGCAGCAAAACGGTTTGGGTAAATGAAACAGAACTGATGTTCCGTACAAAAGGAATGGCTGGTTTTACCCTATATCCCGATAAGGCATACCTGGAGATCAAGGGGCGTTTGTTTAACCGCTCAGCATTTACACAAACATTTTTATGGTGGGCCAATCCTGCGGTAAAGGTAAACGAACATTACCAGTCTGTTTTTCCACCGGATGTATATGCCGTATTTGATCATGGTAAACGTGATGTGTCTGATTTTCCGGTGGCAACAGGTACTTATTATAAAGTAAACTATGCACCCGGAACAGATATTTCACGCTATGATACCATTCCTGTTCCTACTTCCTATATGGCAATAAGATCAGGATTTGATTTTATGGGTTGTTATGAACACGATACACAGGCAGGAATGTTGCATGTGGCCGATCATCACCTGTCGCCAGGCAAAAAACAGTGGACCTGGGGTAATGGAGATTTCGGGTATGCCTGGGATAGAAATCTTACCGATGAAGATGGACCCTATATAGAACTGATGACAGGTGTGTTTACAGACAACCAGCCCGACTTCAGTTGGATACAGCCCAACGAGGTTAAGAGCTTTGAACAATACTTTATGCCCTATGCACAGATCGGTGCGGTGAAGAATGCCACAAAAGAGGCGATGGTGAATATGGAAACCGAAAACAATACTATACATCTGAAAGTATATGCTACCGGTGTGTATAAAAATGCGCATGTTATACTATACAGGGACCAGGAGGAAGTAAAACGATATGTAGCAGACCTGTCACCCGCGCAAGTATTTATAGAATCATGCCAGGATACTTTACCTGCAACGCTTACCGCTTTACAGATAGTGGTAACTGACAATGCAGGAAACGAACTGGTACACTGGAAACCTGAGCAGTATGGTGAAAAACCAATACCTGCTGCTGCCACAGCAGCAAAACTCCCTGCAGAGATAGAACAGGTGGAAGAGTTATTCCTGAATGGTCTTCACCTGGAACAATACCGGCATGCTACATTCAACCCGGTAGATTATTACCAGGAGGCACTCCGCCGCAGTCCGGGTGATGTCCGGTGTAACAATGCAATGGGGTTACTGCTGTTGCGTCGCGGACAGTTTGCAAAGGCGGAGCCTTACCTGCGCAAAGCCATTAACACATTGACCACCCGTAATCCCAATCCATACGATGGGGAACCTTATTACAATCTTGGCTGGTCATTGCTGCTGCAGGACAAGCTAACCGAGGCATACGAAGTATTTTATAAAGCCACCTGGAACGACGCATGGCAGCACAGCGGTTTCCTGGCATTGGCGCGTATTGCTGCAAAACAACAACGTACGGCACTGGCATTACAGCATATTGATAAATCACTTATCCGCAATTTCCACAGCGTAACAGCAAGACACCTGAAAACAATACTGTTGCGTAAAGCAGGAAAAATACAGGATGCAATTGCTATTGCCAATGAATCAAACAGTATAGATCCGTTCAATGTAGGTTGTCATTTTGAACTGTGCCTGTTACATACAAAAAACGGTAATGTACAGGAAGCTTCACAGGCTGAAACAAAGTTCCGTTCCCTGATGCGCAACGACCGGAACAATTACCTGGAGCTTTCACTGGAATATGCACATGCAGGCTGTTATGCCGAAGCAATAGATGTATTGTCTGTGTATACAACAGCAGGTGATCCGATGGTATTGTATTACCTGGGCTGGTATGCCGGCAAGGCAGGGCGTATAGAAGAGGCGAGGGATTTTTTTGAAAAAGGGAGTAAGCAACCTGCAGACGGATGTTTTCCCAATAAAGTGGAGGAAGTACTGATATTGCAAACCGCGTTACAGTTTAACGAACAGGATGCGGTAGCTGCTTATGCATTAGGCAATTTCTGGTACGATAAAAGACAGTATGAGGAAGCGATCAGTTGCTGGGAGCGATCCATGCAGGCCGATCCCCTTTTCCCTACGGTACATCGCAACCTGTCGCTGGCCTGTTATAATAAGTTAAAGGATACGGTAAGGGCGCAGCAGTTACTGGAAAAAGCATTTCAGTTAGATACTACCGATGCCCGGGTATTTATGGAACTGGATCAGTTGTATAAGATCCAGGGGCGACCTTTTGCAGAACGGCTTCAGTTGTTTGATCAGTATGCAGCATTGGTAACAGAACGTGATGACCTGTACCTGGAGCTGATCACCTTATACAACAACAGTGGTTCCTTTGAAAAAGCAAGGCAACTGCTGGCAGCACGTCATTTTCATCCCTGGGAAGGTGGTGAAGGCAAAGTGATAAGCCAGTTCCTGCTATGCCATATTGAACTAGCCAAAGAAGCCTTGCTGAAAAATGAATTTGAAAAAGCCATTGATCTGTTGAAGGCGATGGAACAATATCCGCATAACCTGGGAGAAGGAAAACTGTATGGCACACAGGAAAATGATATTCATTACCTGCTGGGCTGTGCTTATGAAAGCCTGCAACAGGAAGAAAAGGCTACAGAATATTTTAAACTGGCTACAGTTGGCATCAGTGAGCCGGTGCAGGCCATTTATTATAACGATCCGCAACCGGATAAGATTGTATACCAGGCGCTGGCCTGGAAAAAACTGGGCGCTCGGGAAAAGGCAGAAGCTATCTTCCGCAGGTTCATTGCTTTTGGTGAAGCACATCTGGATGATGAGATAAGGATTGATTATTTTGCTGTATCCCTGCCAGATATGCTGGTGTTTGATATTGATCTTAACAGGCGCAACAGGATCCATTGCCTGTACCTGGTAGCATTGGGTCACCTGGGACTTGGCCATGAAGAGAAAGCTACAAAAATGCTGAAAGAGGTACTGACCATGGATGTGAATCACCAGGGAGCAATGGTACATATTAAAATGATGCCGTTTTTTATGACAGATGTAATGATATAAGAGCAACATGACTACAGCCAACGTAAAACAGATGGCCGGAGAGACTGCGTTGATCAATATAAAAACGCATCCCCGTGATGAGCGTATACTGTATGTAACATTGCATAACAGGAACATCACCGTAGAGTTGACCAATATCGGTTGTGCCATTATAGCTATCTATATGCCTGACAGAAAAGGGAACCGGAAAAATGTAGTGGCAGGGTATGAAGATGTATTGCAGTACCAGGGCAACAAAGATTATTTTGGCGTAATAGTAGGGCGCTATGCCAATCGTATTGCCGGCGGAAGTTTTTGCCTGGATGGAAAACAATACCAGCTTTCAGTAAATGATGGCAACAATCATTTGCATGGAGGTGTCAGCGGTTTTAGTCATAAATTATGGGAGCTGGCATCTGTAAAGCAGAACGACCGGCAATGCAGTGTCGCATTTTCTTATCACAGTCCGGATGGAGAGGAAGGTTACCCTGGTGCGTTATCTGTAACTGTTGAATACATGCTGGATGATGCGGGTAAACTACACATACGTTACCAGGCAACATGCACCCAAAGCACGCCGGTAAACCTTACCAATCACAGCTATTTCAATTTAACAGGTTTTGAAACGCCTGTAGTTACAGCACACCGGTTAACAGTATATGCGGATACCTATACTGAAAAAGATGCTAACAATACCTCATCCGGCGGTATTGGCTCCGTAGATAATACAGCATTGGATTTCAGACAACCCCGGAATATAAAAGAAGGGATCGGCAATTTTCCTGAAGACAGGGGGTATGATCATAATTTTATCCTGCGGCATACAAAAGATATTGCTGTTTCAAAAGCAGCCGTACTAAGTGAGGAAACCACCGGTCGTACAGTAACGGTGTATACAGACAGACCTGCCATGCAGGTATATACCGGCAATTACTGGGACGGTACCATTACCGGAAAACAGGGACACCTGTATGTACAACACGGAGGAATTGCTCTGGAAACACAGGCATATCCTGATAGTGTACACCATCCCCATTTCCCGGATACTATATTACATCCCGGCGAAAAGTATCAGACAGAAACTATTTTTGAATTTGGTATCAGCAACGGTTAACACCTGTTGCCGTTTTATAAAAGAACATGCATGCAACAATATCAGTTTAACAGGCAGTATATACTGGGAATTTCCTTTATCTCTGCCCTGGGCGGTTATCTTTTTGGATTTGACTTTGCGGTAATATCAGGGGCATTGCCTTTTCTGCAACGTGAGTTTAACCTCGATGCTTACTGGGAAGGATTTGCAACCGGTAGCCTGGCCATTGGTGCCATTGCCGGATGTATCATCGCCGCATCTGTATCAGACAGGCATGGCCGTAAAAAGGGATTGATGATCGCTGCTGCTGTATTCATGCTTTCTTCGCTTGCAATGGCGTTTTCTTACGACAGGATCTTCTTCATTGTAGCACGCAGTGCAGCGGGTGTGGGTGTTGGCATGGCTTCCATGTTATCGCCCATGTATATTTCAGAAATATCACCGGCACATCTGCGTGGCCGTATGGTAGCCATCAATCAGCTCACCATTGTAATTGGTATCCTGATCACCAACCTGGTAAACTACAGTTTGCGCAATTATGGCGCAGATGCGTGGCGATGGATGTTCGGTCTGGGTGCTATACCATCGGGATTGTTTTTCCTGGGAGCATTGCGGTTACCGGAAAGTCCGCGTTGGCTGATCAGTGCCGGTCATACAAAAAAAGCAGAAGCGGTACTGATGAAGATCGGTGGGGCTGCGTTTGCTGCTACTTCGCTGGATACTATCGGCCGCTCTATGTCCGGGAACAGTAAACTGAATTATGGCGCTTTATTGCAAAAGGCCATACTGCCTGCTGTACTGATCGGTATCGGACTGGCAGTGTTTCAGCAGTTGTGTGGTATCAACGTGGTGTTTAACTATGCACCCCGCATCTTTGAAAGCATTGGTGCTTCGCAGGACGATCAGTTGTTGCAGACTGTTTTCATTGGTGCTATTAATCTTGTATTTACATTACTGGCCATGTTGCTGGTAGACAGGTTGGGAAGAAAACCATTGATGCTGATAGGAGCGGGCGGACTTGCCATCCTGTATGCAGTAGTGGTAAATTTACTGGCCAGTGGTTCTGCACATGTTTCGTGGTTCCTGCTCATGGCCATTGGTACTTATGCCATGACACTGGCGCCGGTTACCTGGGTGCTGATAGCTGAGATCTTTCCCAACAAAGTACGTGGCGCCGCCACTTCTGTAGCAGTGATCAGCCTGTGGCTGGCTTATTTTATATTGGTGTTCACTTTCCCTGTATTGTTCAACCGGTTAAAGGACGGTACATTTTATATCTATGCAGCTATCTGCGTAGTTGGATTTCTTTTTGTTTGGTTCAGGATCAGGGAAACCAAAGGCAAAACGCTGGAAGAGCTGGAAGGCGTGATTGCGGGGCATTGATAGCTGTATCTTTTTCACAGCATTACTGATACTTTATTTTTATATTCTTTTGAAATGCAGGCTGGCCGGTGGTTTCACCGGCTGCTTTATTTATGGGAACTATTGCCGGTAACGAGTAATATGTGCATTTACTGTAAAAAAATAATTTGCAACATTGTTTCATTATATTGGGTGAACGGTTATCTTTGGGCCCTTGATGCAAAAAAGAACGGGTAAATATTTCAGTGTTTTACTGTTGATGCTATACTTCTATTATAGCATCGGTATCCCGTTTTTGCACCGCCATGATACTGTTGCCATCACCGCCACATCTGCTACCGGTACAATGGCATTGATCAAGAAAATTCCGTCTTCATTACAGGAAAAGGCTATTGCAGATGCTACAGTGTCCAAACAATGTAGTGTGTGCGATGATTACTGCGTTTTCTTTATTGATAATCACATTACAGTTGCGCTGCAGGTACCACTGATGCCTGCTATCAAACATCCTCATCAGGCATATAGCAATATTACTGCTATTGTATCCGGAGCGTCTAATAAAGGGCCGCCCGCTGCTGCTATTATATAGTCTTTCATGAACAGAAATGCCACTGGTGTTTCTGCCGGAAATTCCTGCTGGAATACAGATATGCTGCTTCGTACAGGGGGCAGCAGGTTATGGCTCACTTTTAATTCTCAGAATCAACATGAAGCATCTCGTGATGCTGCTACTGGTAGCAGCATGCTTTCCATGCTATGCACAACTGTGTATACGCGATGGAGAGAATCAAAGCCCTGTTGCCGGTGCTACTATACACGCCGGTAATGCCCAACATCAAACGGTAGTTTTATTATCAAAAGCTGATGGCACTTTCAGCATTCCGTTCTATCCTGCTGTGGTCACTATCAGGGCTGAAGGTTACCAGGAAGTAACTGATACCATTACAGGACCGCAGGTCAAAAATATCTTATTGTATCCTGTGCACAAACGGCTGGAAGATGTAGTGGTAACGGGGCAGAATCAACCGGTTACGGTATCACAAAGTCTTTACAATGTAAAGGTGCTGAGTGCACAGCGTATACAGGACAGGGGCGCTGTGAATATGATGGACCTGCTTGCCAGTGAAATGAATATCCGTGTGATCAGTGACAATATACTGGGTAGTAATATTATTATGCAGGGCATTACAGGGCAGAACGTAAAAATACTGGTAGATGGTGTGCCGATGATAAGCGGTGAAGCCAATGAATTTGATCTGCAACAACTGAACCTGAACCAGGTGGAAAGAGTGGAGGTGATTGAAGGACCGCTGAGTGTACAGTATGGTACCAATGCGCTGGCAGGTACCATCAATATGATCACCAGGCAACTGAATAAAGCCACCAGGCTGCAGGGCGGTACCAACCAGTATTTTGAATCAGTAGGACAATACAATGGTGATGTGTGGCTGGGTAAAAATATTAAAGGATGGAACCTGATGGGTTCCGGTGGTTATACCTGGTTCAATGGTTATACTTCTGCTGCTTATAAAACCACGGTCAATACACCGGATGGAAACGTACGTGGTAAGAACTGGAGTCCCAAACAACAGCTAACAGGCAGTGTCAAATTATACAGGCGTTTTGGTAATATTAACACAGGTGTTACCTACAGCCGGTTTTATGAAGATAACAAAGCACCGGGCAATGCCGACCCCGGTACTTCTTATCTTACGGCAAGTGATAACCGTTTCCTGACCACCCGTAACAATGTAACACTATTTGCCAACGGGCGACTTCCTCATCACGGCTACATAGATATTGTAAACAGTTATGCCGGGTACGACAGGAACAGTGAGCAATATATTGTTAACCTGCAAAATGCTTCTCAGAAGAAAACCTCTGAAGCGATGACTTCCTTTAGCAGTTGGGTGTTCAGAGCCGCTTATAGTCGTGCAGACATGGGTAAACACCAGTTCAACTACCAGGCTGGTTACGATATTAACCTGAACAACTCAACCGGCGACCGTGTGTCTGCAGATGCAGGGCGTATTGACGACATTGGCGTGTTTACAAGACTTGGTTTGAAGCTGTTTAACCGGTTGGATTTACAGGGTGGACTTCGCTATGCCTGGAACAACCGGTACGATGCACGTGAGGTCAATTTCCTGGGCACCCGTTTGCCGCTGATCTCCTCTGTCAACATGCGCTGGCAACTGAATACAGAGTGGAGTATCCGGGGAAGTTATGCGCGGGGCTTCAGAGCGCCTTCTCAGCGTGAACTGTTCTGGGATTTCAGGGATGCCAATCATTACATTATCGGTAATCCTTCATTGCGACCTGAACTGGCGCACAATTTCATTGTACAGGCACAGTGGCAGCACCAGGCTGCGCATGGTACCTGGATGGTACAGCAGATCGCTTTCCTGAACCGCATCAGCGATAAGATAGAACTGGTAGAACCTGATCGCAGCACATTACCGGTGCAATACCAGACCATCAATGTAGCTCGTACTTACAGCAACATTCCCGATTTTGAAACGATGGGTTTCAACCTGAACCTGTCGTATACCCAAACGGACAAATGGCAACTCAAACCTTCCTTCGGGCTTTTGTGGCGCAGCGGCAGTAACAGTATGCACCGCAAATTCAACAGTGCTGAAGCTGGTCTGTATGTTATGTATCAATGGCGGCAACCAGGTATACGCTTTACCACATTCTACAAATACAACGGACCCATGGCCCAGTTCAGCATACAGGACGGACAACTGGCAGACAGAACACTGGGCGCTTACAGCTTACTGGACTTCAGTGCCGGAAAACAATTCTTTGCACGCAGGCTCATGATTACTATCGGTGGTAAAAACCTGCTGAACGTAACAGATGTAGAACAGACCGGGAATGGTAAAGACGGCCTGATGCTGCGTTCAGGATTTAAACCTGCATTGCCCGTAGCATGGGGAAGAACTGCCTTTATCAAAGCCGCATATTCCTTTTAACGTATACAACTCTCAATTATCAATAAAAAAACAATGAAAACAAGAACAGTGATCAGCATGACATTAACCCTGATGGTGTGGGCGTCGTGTAGTAAAAATGATACACCATACACACCTCCGGCACTTGCAGAAGGAACCAAAGTAGCTGGTATGGGAGCATCGTACGACAGTACCGTATTTGTGGACCTGAGTACAGGTACACTTACAGCAGTAAGTGCCGTATCGTGGGACATTGCTATACAGAGCACGGGTGGAAAAGCATTGATAAGTAATGGTGCAAGAAAAGGCGGTGTATACCGTATAGCCAGTACCAATTTTGACAGTGTAACGGCTGTACCTGCTACCGTGAAGATCAATTATGAACCGGGCACCCTGGATACTACGGCTACCAGTTTTGGCGCATGGGCTGGTGCAACCGGTGCAAGCCTGCAACTGGTATATGTTATAGATCTGGGCCGTAATCCACCCAGCAGTGCTGTAGCCAGTGGATATAAAAAGATGCGCGTGGAAAGCGCAACAGCCGGTACCATTACCATCCGTTATGCCAACCTGGATGGCAGTGGTAATACTGTAAAAACAATTACACTGGATGCTGCAAAAAATTTTACTTACTTCAGTTTTACAACAGGCAATGTAACATCAGTAGAACCTGATAAAAGCAAATGGGATTTTATGTGTGCCGGTATCACGGTAGCTGGTGGTGGTCCTCCCGGATCTTATGTAGTAACGATGGGTGTACAGCACAACAGGCTGGCAGGTGTGAAAGTAGCTACAGACAACCCTGGTAGCAGTCTTACTGCCAGCGATGATCCTGCGGCTGCTATCAATGTATACCCTAGCAGCAATAGCAGGTACGCAACAATTACAAAGGCTGATTATACCACACTGGGTCCTGTTGCTTCCGCAGATGCCATTGGCCGTAGCTGGTGGCAGATATTGCAGCCACATAGCTCAGGTAATTACAAAGTGTACGATTGGAAAACCTTCCTGGTACAGGATCCTGATGGCAGGGTTTTCAAACTGAAGTTCACTGCCTTTAAAAACGTAGCTACCGGTACAGTAGGCTATCCTGCTTTTGAGTACAAAGAGCTGCAGTAAAAGTATTACACAGATGAACGGGCACCCCCGTTCATCTTTTTCATTTTACAATAATGATAATAGCTGATTACATGAAAAAGTTTGTCAGGCGGTTTGGTAAAATAGTATTGCTGGTTGTTGTACTGCTGCTTGTTTTTACAGGCTGGCAGTTTTATAAAAAACACATCAGCCGTACACGTATTGCTTTTGTAAACTATCCGTCATTTGTACTGGCACGAATACAAAAAGCCGGTGATACGAGGTGGGTAACGGTTGAAAATGTTACTGCAGAAGAGATAGGCAATAAAGCCCGCGGGTATGATGCAGTATTTCTTTTTGGCCGTGGTTTAAACCTGTCGCCGGAAACACTCACCAATCTGCGCAATGCAGGATATGCAGGTCTGCCCGTATATGTGGAAGCTGCTACCAATCCCAATATGGATGTAACCAGTGTAAAAGGACAGGCACTTGATCATATTGCAGACTATCTGCGCAATGGAGGCAATATCAATTACCGCAACCTGCTGCATTATGTACGTAGCAAGCTGAATGGAAAAAGCTGGTTTGCAGATACTGCCGCAGCACCGGTGGCCGTATCTGCAGATGTATTGTTTCACCTGGACGAGGATAAAACCTTTGCTTCAGTAGAAGCGTATGAAAGCTATATCAAAGCGCAGCACTTCTATACACCCGGTGGTGCAAAAATAGCATTGCTGACCAGTGTGCCCGGACCGTTCAATGCCAACAGGGATCACCTGGATGCCATGATCAGTATGTTTCAGTTAAAAGGCTGGAATGTTTATCCTGTTGCAAGTACCAGTAAAAGGCTGGCATTTTTACAACAGATCAACCCAGACATAGTAGTGGAAATGCCGCATGGCCGTGTATCACTGGGCGATGCAGACAGGGTAGTGGCCTGGCTGAAAGAAAAGAACATCCCTATGCTGAGCCCGGTAAGTGTATTTAGCGCTTATGATAAATGGAAAAATGATCCGCAGGGTATGAGCGGTGCATTGTTAACCATGAGTATTGTATCGCCGGAACTGGACGGTGGTGTGGCTCCTTATGCCATTGCTGCACAATACAAAGACGAGAATGGCTACGACATCTTTAAAGCAATACCAGACCGCCTGGACAAATTTGCAGGACTTGTAGAAAAATGGCTTGCCCTGAAAAAGAAACCCAATAGTGAAAAGAAGATCGCTATCTATTATTTCAAAGGACCGGGGCTTACCAGTCTTGTGGCAAGTAATATGGAAGTGGTGTCCAGCCTGTACAACACATTGCTGCACCTGCAATCGCAGGGGTATAAAGTAGATAACCTGCCTGCAGATGCCAAAGCGCTGGAGCAGCTTATTATGCAGAGTGGAAGTGTATTGAATCCCTACGCGGAAGGTACTATTGATCGTTTCTTTAAGAATGGTAATCCTGCACTGGTGGAAACCGGTACGTATGAAAGCTGGGTGAAGCAATCACTGCCAGCCAATGCTTACAGTGCGGTAGAAAAAAAATATGGCAAAGCACCCGGCGATTATATGATGGTAAGCCGTGACAATAAAACATATCTTGGTGTGGCGCGTATACAATTCGGCAATATTGTATTGCTGCCACAACCATTACCTGCTATTGGCGATAATACGTTCAAGATCATTCATGGTGCAAAGGTGGCGCCCACACATCCATATATAGCATCTTACCTGTGGGTGCGCAACAGTTTCAATGCAGATGCTATTGTGCACTTTGGTACGCATGGCAGCCTGGAATTTACACCCGGTAAACAGGTGGCATTGAACAATGATGACTGGAGCGATGCACTGATCGGTAATACACCGCATTTTTATGTATACACCATCAGCAACGTAGGAGAAGCCATCATTGCCAAACGCAGAACATATGCTACCATACTTTCACATCTTACTCCACCCTTTATGGAGGGTGGTGTGTACAATGAACTGGCTGCGCTGGAAGAGATGCTGCATAAATGGGCGGCGTTTGAAGAAGGCGCTGTTAAGAATGAATACCTGAAATCAGTCAGTGCAAAAGCAAAAGAACTGAAGCTGTATAAAGATCTTGGTGCCGATGAAAGTAAAGAACTCACCAGTGCACAGGCTGAACACCTGCAAAACCTGGTAGAAGAGATCAGCAATGAAAAGGTGAACAGCGGTTTGTATACCATTGGTAAACCTTATAGTGAAAATGAAGCTGCACGTACTGCGAAACTGATGTGTGTGGATGCCATCAGTTATGGGCTGGCCAGGCTGGACATACTGAAAAAACAGGCTCCTGAAAATATTGTAAATGATCGTGTTCGTTTTGATGCGCGCTACAGAACACGTGCCATGCAGATAATAGATGCACGGCTGCGTACAGGCGATACCTCACTGGATAATGTTATTGCGCCCGCAGATATTGAACGGGCAGCACAATATGCGCAAAGAAATACGCAGCCCGGCAATGATGAACTGGTGCGTGGCTTTATAGCTATGGGCAATGGCAGCCGAAGACCTGCAACAGGCTCCGGTACATCCGCAGGCACACGGGGTGGTATACCTCCGGCTAAACTGGCTGCGCTGCAAAAGGTGGTAGTAAAGATATTGTCCGATAACAGGAAGGTGGCATTTGTGAATGAACTGAAAAGTGATAAACGATTTAAAGATGCCACTTCATTGCTGGATCCTGAAACAATGGCCAACGCAAAAAAAATAGCCAAAGCCATTCCTAAGATGCGTGAAGGGATTGCTATTGCAGAGCAGCCGGATGTAATGGCACTGATCACCCTGATGCAGGATGAAAAGATCAGGCAGAAAACATTTGAACTGCTGGAAGATAAAAGCCTGCAGACACGTGTTGCAGAACAGAAAAAAATACTGGCCGATAGTCTTGTACGCCTGGCTGCCACACCGGAAAAACAGGCTTCACTGAAGCTGGTGGCATTACCTGCTTATGACCAGTATTCTATCGAACAGCTTAAAACGCTGGAAGCTGATCTGCGTTTTTTCAATGATAACAGGGCACAGTTAAATGGATTGCCTGCAAAAACTGTAATAGACAGTTCTATGGAGCGTATTGCTACTGCACTGGTACGTGCCGAAGGCGTTGAGCGTCGTTTTGCCGGTGCTGTAAATGATATACGTACCGCAGTACAAAACATAAAACAGTATAAAGAAGGATTGATTGCCAGCAGTGGCAGTGAACTGGCTGCTATAGACAATGCGCTGACAGGTGGATACACACTGCCTTCAACCGGCGGCGATCCTATCACCACACCATCCACCGTTCCTACGGGCAGGAACCTGTACAGTATTGATGCTGAAAAAACACCTGGTGTACAGGCATGGAATGTAGGTGTAAAGCTGGCCAAAGAGTTACTGAAACAATACCAGGCTGCACATGGCGGTATTTATCCTAAAAAAGTGGCGGTAACCCTGTGGCCCGGCGATTTCATTCAGACCGAAGGTGCTTTGCTGGCTGAAGTGTTTTACCTGCTGGGCGTAGAACCGGTGCGTGATCCTTTTGGACGCGTAATGGATATACAACTGATACCAGCCGGTGTATTGCAACGTCCGCGTATTGATGTAGTGGTACAAACTGCAGGGCAGTTTCGCGATCTGGCTGCCAGCAGGATACAACTTATCAATAAGGCTGTTGAAATGGCTGCAGCAGCAAAAGATGCCAATACATCCGGCAACTATGTATCAGAGAGTGTACAGGAAAGTGAGCAGTTGCTGAAACAAAAAGGACTTTCACCCAAAGAAGCCAAAGAGCTGGCAGGTATACGAGTGTTTGGCGGTGTAAATGGCAATTACGGAACAGGTATTATGGGCATGGTAGAAAGTTCTGACAAGTACAATGATAACAATGATGTAGCAAAAGTATACCTGAACAATATGGGTGCGGCCTATAATAGCGGTGAACAATGGGCCGTGTTCAGAGAAGGAATGCTGGAAGCTGCATTGCAACATACAGATGTAGTGGTGCAACCCCGTGAAAGCAATACCTGGGGACCGTTAAGCCTTGACCATGTGTATGAGTTTATGGGAGGGCTGAATAACGCAGTGCGTTATACCACAGGCAAAGAACCCGATGCAGTGTTCAATGATTTCAGAAATCCTTCCGAAGCACGGGTACAGGAGCTGAAAGAAGCCATCTGGGTAGAAGCCAGAAGTACATTGCTCAATCCTGCATACATCAAAGAAATGATGAAAGGCGGCAGCAGCAGTGCAGAAAAGTTTGCAGAAACATTCCGCAACACCTTTGGCTGGAATGTAATGAAAGCCAATGTCATTGATGGGGTACTGTGGGATGAACTGCATGCAGTGTATGTAAAGGACAAGCTGAATACGGGGGTACATGCCTTTTTTGAATCCCAGAGTCCTGCGGCGTTGGAAGAAATGACAGGCGTAATGATGGAAGCAGCCCGTAAAGGTTTGTGGAAGGCCGGTAATGAACAGTTGAAAGATATTGCAGCCCTGCATGGAAAACTGGTCACTGCGTACGGTGCAGGATGCAGTGAATTTGTTTGTGGAAATGAGGCCGTAAAAAAAGAAATGTTGCGGTATATGGACAACGATGTAAAAGAAGGATATACCAAAAACATCCGGGCGGCATTGTCTGCGGGTAATGACGATAAGTCGGTAGTACTTAAAAAAGAGCAGTCAGCAAAGAATGATAAACAGCCTGTCGATAACAATGCCGCCGGTATGTGGTGGACAATAGGTGCTATTGTAACAGGACTGCTGTTACTGATGATAGTGATCAGGGAGCTGCGTAATAAAAAAGATGCATAAATAATGGCGGAACAACTGATAATGCTGCTGGGAATAGTAGCCATGTTCAATTTCCTGTTGCAGGTAAGTCTTATCCCCACCTGGTGGCATGTATGGATCAGCGCACTGGTGATGGGATTGCTGGTATGGTGCATGCATTACTATGCCATTGAGCAAACCATCGGTACAATATCTGTAATGCTGAAAGATAAAGACGCGATGGGGAATATAGTAGCTGTTATTGTTACCGGCACAGGGTTGCAGTTACTGCTGAACAACCGGTTACTGAAAAGCCGGCTGTTATCTGCCAGGTGCTCATGGTGGGGCAATGCCGCGTCAGGTATAGCAATACTGTTACCATCACTGGTATTAACAGGGTGTATGCTGTATGCAGAAATTGAAGCGTTCGTATACTTTTCTTTTTCGTCATTTCAGTCCGGTGCTATAATGATGGCTACGGGACTATTGGTGTTTATTATAACTGGTAGTTATGGGTGTAAACGGATGTTGCCGGCAGTAGTGCCGCGGTTGGAACTGCGGTATTACTTATTACTGATCCAACTGCTGATAGCCTTATTGCTGGGCGCATCCGTTACTATTATTCCGCAGGAGCTGAATACGCCTATGTCCTTTTCATTCGGACCATTCATCGTATTGATGGTCATTGTTGCCTTGCTGGCTGTAGCGGGATATGTTGTAAGCCAGCGCGGGTACATCAGAAAAATTCAAAAACAACGAAACAATTAGCGGATTATGCAATTCTTTGATAAAGCTATTTATTGGTTAAGCAGCGGTTTATTGATACCGGTATTGATTGCAGTCATTTATTTCCTGGTAAGGGCATTGATGCAACTGGGCGGTTTGTACAGCGTATACATCAACCGTATCAGGTATAACAAATTACTGGATGAGAAAATGGCAACCCTCGATAAAAGCAATGTAGCCGCTCTTTCGCAGCTTTCCCCGGCTGCCGTGGCTATGTTGCCGGTTGCCATTACAAAACTGGTATCACACCCGGATAGCCAGGCGCATACCAGCAAAGTGATAGCTGATTTTACCAATGACTGTGAAAAGGATCTTGACAAAAGCAGAACACTCAGCAAAACCGGTCCCATACTAGGGCTAATGGGTACGCTGATACCTATGGGGCCTGCACTGGCAGGACTTGCTGCGGGTGATATTGCTACCATGAGCCAGCAGATGCAGGTGGCATTCAATACCACGGTAATGGGACTGGTGATTGGCACCTGCGGTTTCCTGATACTTCAGTTGAAACAGCGCTGGTACCAGGAAGATCTTAACCGTATTGAATTTATTAACGATATAATACACACCGGCTATGTTAAGCAGTAAAAGAAAACGGGGAGTGATCGGCGGCGGTGGTGAGAAGGAAGATGTAAATCCCATCCATGCAATAGCCAACCTGTTTGATGTAAGTATTGTATTTGCTGTAGCACTGATGGTGGCACTGGTAAGCCGTTATAAAATGACTGAGGTATTCAGTAAAGAAGATTATACCATTGTTAAAAATCCCGGCAAGGATAATATGGAGATCATTACTAAAAAAGGTAAAGAGGTGATGCGGTATAAAGCTGATACAAAAACAACAGAAGGCAGTCGTGGAAAAGGCAAAAAGGTGGGTACGGCGTATCAACTGGAGAATGGTGAAATTGTATATATACCGGATGAGCCATAGGCCTGTATAGATCAGCAATGCAATACAGGTGTATTGCAGCTCACGCCTGTAGAACAGCATTCAGCCCTGGCGGTTGTGCCCACCCGATGCTATGCAGGGCAGGTTGAGTTCATAATAAAATCGAAAATGATTCATGCCAAACCCAATGCCGATATTGGGTTTGATAAATTATGCGGGTTGATACCAATGCCGGCGGAAACAATATTGCTGATACTGTGGTTGATCCTGAGCAACAGGTAAGGCAGGTTGTCATCAGCATCTTTATCAGCATTAATAAAAACCAGTTCAAGCGTGGCTGTTTTAGCAGGCCAGGAAAGTATGCCCTGATATTTTACACTTCTGATAAGTGCATGGGCAAAGGGTGTTTTATCAGTTTTAAGCCCAGGGTTATACCATATTTTAAATGGTTTCATACCGGCAGCCTGCGGGTTCTGTCCGTTTACTGTATACGTGAAATATATAAAAGCAGTTAAAAGAAGTGAACCTGTTGCGTGAACCGGAGGAAGGTGGTATTGTAAAAAGAGTAGTGTTTCCGGATGTACCGTCACGGGTCAATATTCATTGCAGTTACTAATAATTTGCAATAGCAATGAGTTTTTTTACATCGTGAATAATGATCTTTCTGCCTTTTGTTTCAAGTATGCCGGCTCCTTTAAATTCTGTTAATAAACGTACTACGTTCTCTTTGGCAGTACCTACCAGGCTACCCAGGTCTTCCCGGCTCATATTGATCTCCACCGGCATTCCTTCACGGAAATTTACCTTGTACTTTTCCCGTAACACCACCAGTTGAAGGGCCAGTCTTTCCCGCGCAGATTTGTGGCCAAATAACGAAAGACTGTTGGCTAATACAGCAAACTCATGACTTAATGTTTTCAGCAGTCGTTTGTTTAAAATGGGCGAATGTTCCAGTGTCTGCAGAAAATCTTCCTTGGGTATAAAGGCAATGCGACTGTGCTCTAGTGCTGCTGCGGAATCAGGGTAACGCGATTCTGAAAGTACCGCATGGTAGCCCAGTAATTCGCCGGTATTGGCTACATATATGATCAGTTCGTGGCTATCCTTATCTACTTTGAATTTTTTTACCTTCCCTTCAATAATATAAAAGATACCCGGCGGATAAGCCCCTTCACGAAAGATCATTTCTCCTTTATCATACACCTGTTCCAGTTTATGTGCAAGCATACGCTCAAGATCTTCAGGCGGAAGATTGGCAAGAATAGACTCGCTGTGAAAATTCCAGTCAGCTATCGGAAAGATGCCTTTAATGCTCATACTACTGATTAAAAAATTGATAAATATCAGTTTCCGGATTGAGAAGTTTCAACGCCGCAGGCTGCAAACAAAGATAGTTTTGTCCAGTGAAAAAAAGCAGTTTCAGGGCACCTGTTATATGTATGATTCTGAATGGATTGATAGGAAAGGTATACTGCACTGGTTGGTATTGGTGGCTTTAGGCTTAACGGTTTACTGTACAGGTAATATTATATTGATTAAAGAGTATGCAGGCAGCTACGGAAAAAATATCAACAGAACACTGGTTTGCAAATGATATCCGTTTTAACCAGCTCTATCCCGTTCGTATGCGCGAACTGTCGGCCCGGCACTGGACACCTTTGCCGGTGGCACAACATGCTGCCCGGTTTCTGGCAACAGAACATCATGTGCGGGTGCTGGATATTGGCAGTGGGGTAGGTAAGTTCTGTCTTGCTGCTGCGTATTATCAGCCACGTGCATTGTATTATGGTGTAGAACAAAGAAAGTTGCTGGTTCAATATGCCAATGAAGCAAAAAGTGTACTCCGGCAGGAAGGTGTACATTTTATACAGGGCAACTTTACACAGCTTGATTTCAGGGATTATGACCATTTCTATTTTTACAATGCTTTTTATGAAAACCTGCTCACCACCAATAAGATCGATAATGATATAGAATATTCAGAGCAACTGTACCATTACTATTGTCATTATTTATACCACCAGTTAAAACAAAAACCGGCTGGTACAAGAGTGGTAACCTATCATAGCCTGGAAGATGAAATGCCCGAAGAATACCAGGTGGTGGGTTCTGAAATGAGCGAGTTACTGAAGTTCTGGGTAAAGACTGAATGATGATCTGCAGATTACCGGATCATTAAAATATACCCGCAAACCCTGGGGATGATAGCAAATGTTCGATCCTGTGAATACTGGCAGTTTATAAAGGAGGATCTGTTTTCTTTTTACAGGCTTCCTTTACTGCCGGTAACAATTGAGTATGCCCGGTACAGGAAGGTGAGCGCCTGTAGCCGGGTGACTTTTTTGTAACAGCCCGAACAGCATCATACCCGTAATGATAAAATTATATTTCACATTATGCGACCATTGACACCCGCATTGCTGGCTAAAATGAAAGAGAAAGGATACCGGTATGTACAGGTAAAGCCTGTAGGACATGATGGCCGTACTGATTATATACAGCCAGTATCAATTATCCTGGTACCGGTTAAAGATATACCGCATTCCTCTGTAAACATGGAGATCTATGAGTTGCTTGATGAGGACCTGCTGCAACGCTGGACAGGTAGCGATACAAACATAAAGGTGCTGGTAGTAATGAATGGCTGATTACATATATACCATCTTCTACCGGCAAGTGGTATATTGCTTCAGAAGGAAGCTGTATTTACTCCGCGACCAGTCATCCCGACCAAGCCATCAATAAGCTGCATTGTCAGTGAATAGCGGCGCCGGGAGAAATCTGAAATCTTGCATAGGGACATGTAGCATTGAATACAACTGGCATCATACACAGTATCCGGATTCCTCACTGCGCGTTACAGTCTTTTCAGTGCAGGATACTACTGCTTGTTCGGAATGACTGACCGCTGCGAGTGTAGCAGTGCTGAAAACCGGTTACGCCGTATTGTGTTTACAGGCAGCCTGCCTTTACTCCGCGACAGTCATTCCGACCAAGCCAGCAGGAAGACAATAGCATCAACAATCAATGGCGCCGGGAGGAATCAGAACGGCAGTATAGGCTGCATGCAGCAATTAACACGTCTTACATCATACGCAGTATCCGGATTCCTCACTGCGCGTTACAGCCTTGCCATTGCAGGATACTACTGCTTGTTCGGAATGACTGACCGCTGTGGGTGTAGCAGTGTTGAAGACCGGTTACGTTGTATTGAGTTTACAACAGGCTGCATTTACTCCGGGGGCTGTCATCCCGACCAAGCCAGCAGGAAGACAATAGCATCAACAATCAATGGCGCGGGGAGGAATCTGAAGGTTAGTATAGCCTGCATGCAGCAATGAACACGTCTTACATCATACACAGCATCCGGATTCCTCACTGCACGTTACAGCCTTGCCAGTGAAGGATACTATTGCTTGTTCGGAATGACTGACCGCTGCGAGTGTAGGAGTGCTGAAAACCGGTTACGCCGTATTGTGTTTACAGGCAGCCTGCCTTTACTCCGCGACCAGTCATCCCGCCCGGAGGTAGGGATCTGAAACCATGCATAACCGGTTTGCTGCATTGTCAGTGAATAGCGGCGCCGGGAGGAATCAGAAGGTTAGTATAGCCCGCATGCAGCAATTAACACGTCTTACATCATACGCAGCATCCAGGGCCCTCACTGCGCGTTACTGCCTTGTCAGTGCAGGATACTACTGCTTGTTCGGAATGACTGGTCGCTGCGAGTGTAGCAGTGCTGAAAACCGGTTACGCCGTATTGTGCTTACAGGCAGCCTGCCTTTACTCCGAGACAGTCATCCCGACCAAGCCAGCAGGAAGACAATAGCATCAACAATCAATGGCGCGGGGAGGAATCAGAACGGCAGTATAGGCTGCATGCAGCAATGAACACGTCTTACATCATACGCAGCATCCAGGGCCCTCACTGCGCGTTACAGCCTTGCCAGTGCAGGACACTACTGCTTGTTCGGAATTACTGACCGCTGTGGGTGTAGCAGTGTTGAAGACCGGCAACGTTGTATTGGGTTTACAACAGGCTGCATTTACTCCGCCGGCTGTCACCCCGACCAAGTGCAAACTTTGTTTACTTCGCGGGCTGTCACCTCGACCGGAGGGAGAGGTCTGACATTCCGCACGTAAAGCCTATTGAATTTAATATGGGATGCTACCTGTTTCATTTTTCTGAGCAATAAACGTTTGCTGCGTGTATTACCAGAGTATATAGTTGACGGTGATGCCGTTGGTTTAGCCGGAAGCAGGCCGGGCCGTGTTAACGTAGCGGGCTGCGGATGTTGCATGTCATGTGCTGCTGTAAAGCCAACAGTAGCCAGGTATTGCCACAGTGCAGCTTCAATAAAAGTATCAGCCTGCTCGCCTTGTTTCAGCAACCGGGCACCCAGACCTGTCATCTTCCGGAACAGGCTGTGCAGCTTCCATCCATCGGGTAGCTGACGGTATACCCTGGATGCAATAACAGACGCACGGCCTAACCGCTCTGCATATTGCATGGTAACCCTGAAAGCTGCAGCCGTTTTTACTGTCTTGCCGGAAAGCGTACTTCTTGTACGAACACAATACTTCCCCCGCCAATAGTAAAATACCAGGTTGCCATAGGTACCGGTAAATCTGGTGTTGTTAGGTATAAGCGTCATGAGGAGGTGTAGATTTTAAGATATGGGTAACTTAATGTCAGAAGCCGTTATAGGTTTTATGTTGTAGTTTTAGGTTAAATACAGCTTTTCGCATTTGCGTGTATTACAACAATCAGAACCGTCCAGCCATCTGACAATCTGTTTATCCAAATTACCAAATTTTGAAATCAGGCATTGCCGTTAGTGCCGTTTATGCCAACAAAGCCGATTATGCCGCTTTTGCACCTTGTACCTCAGATCTTATTTCTTCTCCTTTGTATCTTTACTCTTTACCCCTTGTTCCTTTCTTCCTGCATCCTTACTGCATATAAAAGCGTACGCAATAGGGGTTTGGCTTTGGTGGCTACAATAGAAAGGTAAAAGAAGAGTAGAAGTATACTGCAGGCAGGTGGCAAAGAAGTATAGAGAATGCCGTATTGAGCTTACAGGCAGCCTGCCTTTACTCCGGGGACTGTCATCCCGCCCGGAGGGAGGGATCTGAAACCATGCATAACCGG